>JAABUQ010002565.1_pt1 | contig 35630 bp, 36 predicted proteins | sample 5560001 | NCBI WGS metagenome assembly JAABUQ01 (sample SAMN10711888, study PRJNA513371) | rock metagenome | isolation source: Antarctica rocks | place: Antarctica: Victoria Land, Finger Mt nord | collected 2015-12-18
GGGGGGGGGGGGGGGGGGGGGGGGGGGGGGGGGGGGGCGGGGGGGGGGGGGGGGGGGGGGGGGGGGGGGGGGGGGGCGGGGGGGGTGGGGGGGGGGGGGGGGGGGGGGGGGGGGGGGGGGGGGGGGTTGTTGGGGGGGGGGGGGGGGGGGGGGGGGGGGGGGGCGGGGGGGGGGGGGGGTGGTTAGGTAGGCTTGGCGGATGGAGAGGAGGTAGGTGCGGAGGGAGAGGAGGTGGGTTAGCTGGTGGGAAGGTGTTAGTGGGAGGTTTTTGAGGTGGTTGAGGTGGAGTGAGGGGGGGGATTAGGGAAGATCGGGGGGTTTCACTATTCTGTATGCTTCTTTTAGGAAGTCGTCGCGAGTGTCTTGGCGGGTGAGAGGGGAGGGTTTTAATTTGGTGTTGTGCTTTCTTAACAGGGAGTCGAGGGTTGGGGTGAGGTCTGTCATTTCTGGGCTTGTGGTTGGGGAGGAGGGTGGTGGTATCTTGGAACAATTTATGTGTATGTAATTAACCTGAAGACACTAAATATGGTACGACGTAATATGTATCGTTTCCGTTGTAGAATCAGTTGATTGATTTACGTTTCTTTGCTGGACTTTTATTTTAGAGAGCAGTAGCATGCTGTTGGATAGTCTTAGATTGATGCTGTTGTGGCGAAGCAATCTATCTTCCCCATGAGTAGAGAATCCATCTGCATGCCCCTTTTTCCAGCTCCCTAGCCTACCCTGTCTCCCTAACCACTTTATCAATCGCCTTGGCCGTGTACTGTACATTCTTCGTATTCAGTCCTGCCATACTGATTCGTCCATTCTTCGTCATGTAGACATGCGCGTCATTCCTAATCTTTAGCACCTGCTTTTCCGTCAATCCCGTGAAGCTGAACATGCCAATCTGCTCCGTGATGTGCTTCCAGCTGCCCTCTTTGCCGTTCAACTCTTCCAGCTTCCCGCGCAGTGATTTTCGCATATCTATGATCCTTCCCGCCATTGTCCGTAGATTGGCTTCCCACTCCTTGAACAGCGCGGGATCGTTCAGCACGAGACTAGCAATGCGGGCGCCGTAAGCCGGGGGATTGCTGATCTCGCTGCGCTGGAGAATGGCGAGCTGAGATCCTATTCTGCCTATTGTAGCAGTGGCATCGGTACCCGCGCCAGTGATGAAATGGAACGCGCCAGCTCTCTCCCCATATAGCCCGAAGTTTTTGGCGAAGGACTGCGCAATGCACATCTCGAAGCCTTGTTCGACGAAGTAGCGGATAGCCCAGGCATCTCTCTCGAGATCGCCTGAGGCGAAACCCTGATAGGCGCAATCGAAAAAGGGGAAATGTCTCTTTGCTTTTATAACAGTGGCGAGTTCTTTCCATTGGTCCCTTGTTGGGTCAACGCCGGTCGGATTGTGGGCGCAGGCATGGAGGAGGATTATGCTGCCTTCTGGGGCTGATTTAATGGTTGAGGACATGCCGTCGAAGTCGAGGCCTTTCGTTGTCGGGGAGAAGTAGGGATAGGTTTCTATAGGCAGGTGGACGTTTGTGAAGATTTGGTTGTGGTTTGCCCATGTCGGCGAGGAGAAGTAGATGGATTGATTCGATGGGCGTGGATAGAAGCGGGAGAGAAAGAGGCCGCCTAGGTGGACAGCACCAGTGCCGGAGATGGTCTGGAAAGATACTGCCTGTTTAGAGAGTTAGTTGTTGTGGTCGAAGAGGGTGGCGGCGGTACGGGGGAAAGGATACACGTTTATCTTTGATTGCTGGACTGTCTACACCGAGAATGAGCTTCTGAGCTGCAGAAGTGAAGTCGGCGAGACCGGCGATGGGAAGATATTCATGGTTCAGGTTGGGATCTTTTCGTAATATCTCGTCCGCCTAGACTTTTATGAGCATGTATTCGTACAGTAGGTTTGTAGCATGTGTTCGATTTGAACCCACCTTTTTCACGACTGGCAGAACCCAGGGTTTAGCATTGTCATCTCTGTAAGCCCCAATACCCAGGTCGACTTTTTTCTCAAAGTCATCCTTTCGGTATGCGGCCATCAGCCCAAATAACGGGTCTTCTGGCGCTTGAGGAACATGGTCCTTGTCGAACGCGGTGGGATTACAGTCGTCCATGTGGCCTTGAATGACTGACAATCTTGAGGTGGCTTTAGTTGCGTCAGAGGAAGAGAGAGGCATTGTGAGTCGACAAATTTTATGTAACCGTTGGTGGTAAAGTTAGCGGATTATCGGTTATTCGTCTCATGGGAAAGAGCGGTCAAAAGGAGGGTTTCCTTATAATAGAAGCGTCTAGCAAGAGTTTGATACATTTAAAGGAATATTCGATCATAAATGAACTAATTGGCTACATGTTCAGAGGCCCGGGAAGCCGCTCAGAGTAGATATGGTCAGTATATACATTATGACATTGTCGCTGTCTTTGCCGAGGTTCGTTATACGGCGATCTTCCCCGAGCACCTCACTCACGTCAAAGCCTCCAATTGCTGTCTACTCTTTCCTCGGCTCTCTGATGGTAGGTGACAGCCGGTAGTCTGCTCTCCAAGTGCTATTCCCTCGAGGCACCATTCACCCCACGTAGAATCTATTTCTAGCTCATACCCCCGATCCTTGGAGAATGGGAGTTGCAATTGTAGCGCATCAAACGATGCTGTTCCCGAATGTCATTTCTTCTCTGTTCCTTGTTCCTGCATAGCCTTGGCTTCAGCCTTCTTCGCTTCTTTTTCCTGTTCGTGCCTCTCAATCCGGACCCTCCTCTCCTCTCTCCACTTTGGCCCCCAATTCATCTCCGCCCAGAGCATGGGACTTGTAAAAAATATGACTGCCGCAATAAACGTAAAACACCATCCTCTTCCCATGCCATCAATCATTTGGATAATCACAGCCGTACCAGCTGCACCCATCAAGCATCGGACAAGATTGTTAGCTGCTGTGGCGGTGGCAGGACTCAGTGGGTAGAGATCCACCAGCATGGTGCTCATGACATTAAAAGCTCCGGTCAGGGTAAGCCCTATGAAGAACGATAAGACCAATGGCGCTGCCAGAGGTGCGTTCTGCTCGAGCACCCACCCCCAACAGAGGATGCATGCGATTCCAAAATACATCGGAATAAGGAAGACCTGAATGCGGGCTTCCTCAATTGGGAAGGTACGCATGTCGTCGCCTCGCTTGATATCGATCCGGAAACCAGCCTTTTTCGCCATGCGCTTGTAGTTCATATCCATCAAGCGTCCAAAGAGTATGGAAGCTATCGAGCAGCCGACCCCGAATGGTATGAAGCTCAGCCTGGCAAAATGTTACTCATGAAGCCTAATAGAAGAGGAAAGATGCACTGACCCAATTTGCAAGTCATTGAAATCGTAGATTTCCGCAAACTGGCTTGGCAGGCTTGCAGTCACGCAGTAGAATGCCGTATAGATAAGCGAATTGTAGAGTAGAAGCATGCCAACATCCTTCTCCATTATTATATGCACCGTCTTGAGAGGATTGGGCCATCTGAGCTTTCTCCTCTTGGCTAGTTCTGCTTGAGCCGCTCTCTTTTCTTGACGTGATGCAGTTCGGTTCAGCTCATCATTCTGTTCGATCTTGCGGCTCGTCAAATAAGTGAGAAGAGACATGTTCCAGCCTTGTGGCGGAATAGAGCCATTGCCAACAACGTTCCGTCCTGTCTCGGGAAACGAGATGACGAGAGGTATCAAGTAAATGATAGCGAGGATGGTAAGGAACCAGAAGAGCCATCTCCACCCGAGGAACTCAGACAAGATGCCTCCAAGTACAGGAGCGATCGCAGGCGCGGCCATCGGCCCAAATTGCGCAAGTCCTGGGGGATTTCAGTCAAGTTCTTTTGACCACGCTATGAGGCGAGCATACCCATGTATTTCCCTCGTTCTCCACTCGAAGCAATGTCCGCGACCACTCCGTTACCTAACGCCACGGTCCCACTGCTGCCAGTGCTCTGCAAACAGCGTAGCACGATTAAGGCGGCGTAATTTGTTTGCAAGGCCAGTCCGATGTTGGCTCCAACATATATGACAAAACCAACGAAGTACACGGGCCTTCTTCCGATCATGTCGGCCAGATCCCCATAGATCGTCGGCGCCAATCCTTGGAATATCATGTACGAGGTCAGACTCAAGTTGACCAGCTCACTCGAGACGCCGAGGTCTCGCGCTATCGGATTCAAAGCCGGAAAGTAAATGTTTGCTGATAGCGGGGAGAAGAAGCCGCCGCATGCCGCCATAAAGACGATGAATTGTTTCTGGCGCGGGCTGAATGCAGAGTAGACTGGGCCGGAGCGAGTATACTCTAAAGCCTCGAGGTCCTCGACGGGATCGGGTGTGGTCTCGATCGATTGAGTCGGCCGTCCCTCACTCTCCACAGCAGGGCCACCTGCGCTTTGAGAGGCAGCCTTTTCAGAAACAGCGCCACTTCCTTCGGCGGGAGGGTTTGGGCTCCTCTGTTTCGACCGGCTCTTCTGTGATGATGACGTTGCCTCTCTTCAAAGCTTTTTGATTTGCCAGCTCGCCAGACTGGTTTCGATTCTCTGTGTTCTGGCCGTTCGTCGTTGTCAGAGGGGCAGAGCCTGTCACCCGTGGCATCCAACTATATTTCTGGATTGTCATCAGCCTTCCGATCTCGAGGACGTTGCCATATGCTAGTGCCCAGTTGCAAAGACTTACAATGCAATGTTGACACAACTCGTTTGGTGATGACACGTAAAGTCCCCCTCCATATCGCTCGCACATTATACACATGTACGTTTCAAGCATGATCATATTGATAACGGAATGACACTTTATAAGAAGGAGAAGGTAATGCAGTAGTTGTCCTGAAATCAACGTAAATCAGCGTAAATCCGGAGCCTGTGTTAATACCTGGGCCGAAAACCGGACCCACGGAACATGCGCTACAGTATTCACTCTGTACAATTAACATAAGGTAAGGTAGAAGGAGGGGCGCCGTGGGGCGCCCCGTAGATATCAATTTATCTCCGGCGCTAGTGGGAATCGACGAATCATCGGAATGAACCTCGGCTTTTCGGGCGTCGCTCAACAACGTAGATGTGGATTGAATATTTACATGATGATGTTGAGCGGGAGATGGTCAGATTATAATATCTTATTACACAACCTAGGAGCCTCTTGCAACCTCGCTGTCGCAGAATCCATCGCCGAAAACAGCCAGTACTTAGACTGGTGGAACTGGTCTCGCTCTCGCTCTCGCTCCTGGCTCCTTTTCTCAGCCCCCAATCGCTAACCGCGTCAGCCTCCACATCTAGCACCATCTAATCTCATCCATCGTTTGTTTGTACTCGCGGAACCAAGATGGTTTCTGACAAGCGAGACACGAGCAAATGCTCTCGCTGTTGGTAAGACCATATAAGAGGTTGGCTGTGTAGGAGTAGCTGAACTGTGTAGACATATATAATGGGCTCCAGTGGTAGCTGTCATATATCCTGCGTCCAGTCATTGCTTATATTTCGTTGACTCTTCTCCTTGCTGCTTCATACACCCAATTGAACACTGCTTTTGTTGCAACCGTTATCTCCCACTGCTCTGATTTCAACATGAATATCATAATTAAAAAAGGAGTGCAAAGCATAGCTGGGGGAGTTGGCCTCGCCAGCGAAAGCACTCACGCCCACAGAGAGAGGAAGAAGCACGAAGAGTCCCACGCTGGCGAGGCTGAGGGAAGCGGTAGCGCCCATGACGCACATTCGCCTCTCGACCAAGCCCAGGGCGACAAGCACGACAACCATGGTTGCGAAATCGAAGACGACGAGGCTCAACTGGAGCTGGATGAGGTGCAGCACGAACTCGTCCATACTGAGTCCCCAGAAGAGAAGAAGCCAGCGGAAGACGCCGCACAAACAATCGAAGCGTTCCTACACCGCCATCCCCTGCCAGCTCGTCCCTCAGCGGACACGTCCTTCGCTCAGACCAAACTCATCTTGCCGATAATCCTTCCGCAGAGAAGGCCGAAGGACAAATCACGCTGTTTCATTCGCGCGTACGCACCAGCACTCGAACCGTGCAGCATAGACCAAGCCATGTTCCTAGACTTCCTCTCTACCTTTGAGAAATCCAGCGAAGCGTCACCCTAGATACAGGTACATCTTTCTGAGTCTAAACATGTCCGAAGAGTAGACCATCTACAGATGTATTCCGCGACCCCTAATATCTGCTTCAAAAAATAAGGCTGACCATGAATCTGAAGGCGATAAACATAGCTGGCTTTTTCACCGGTCTCCTAGCATCACCCTTCTCCATCATCGCATCCGTCGCCATCACAATGACCGTAGAAGCCGCCACCGAAGTGCAGGGCAGACACCGCACCATTTCCTTCCTCGACATACTCAACATTGATTTCTTCCGCCCACGAGGGCTCTACTGTCTCGTCATGACCTCGCGCCCCGATTCCGATGAACCGCACGCACTGGCCGATCTCAATGCGACCATCACCTCCTCCGTCAACAACCCCAACTTAGGGCACGTGTACAGAATCAAAAACAACTTGAAGACCTCAGGCGGGAAAGCCTACGGGGGTGTCGAGTTCCCCGAAGCAGCAACCCTCATCTTCCCCGGTCTTGACAAGCTAGCCGGCGAACAAGGAGAAGAGGCTAAAACGAAGCGCGAGAAAAAGAAAAGGAAGGAGGATTTCGTGGATGACTACTGGGACCGAAGAGCGCAGGCAATGTACTCGGGGGAGAACCCGGATAATGTGTCGGCGAAGTCGACGCCGAAGGTGAATTTCACAAGCAGATATGCGGATCCGAATCACCATGCGAGTAGCGGGAACTTGTTTTCGCTGCTTACTGGGGGGTATATCAATCCACCGTCGCTAGGTCAGGGAGGGGGTTTGGGTAGTGGGTTTGGTGGCGGTAGAGGTGGAGGTCTAGGAGGCGGATTCGGACGAGGCTTTGGAGACGGACTCGAAGGTGGGTTTGGAGATGGTAGAATGGGAGGTGGAGGATTTAGAGGAGGATTCGGCGGGGGGTGGAGGCTTCCGCGGCGGATTCGGCGGCTGGGGAGGCGGCCATGGAAGGCTATTTGGGGGGAGAGGCGGCGGGCCAAGCGGGATGCAACCGCAGGATTACCCACCACAACAGGGATATCAGCAAGGCTATTCCCAGCAGCATGGAGACATGTATCAGCAATGTCAATATCCTCAAGAAGGCAGCACGCAATACCAAGGCTATCCCCATCAGCAAGGCAACATCCAACCTGGCATGTACAGCACCACAAAAAGAAGCGCAGGCTTAGGCGGAGGTCTCAGAGTCGGCCCTGGCGGTCTCCGCACTGGCGGAATTAAGAGGTTGCTGAGCCAAGTAAGTCCCCAGGCCGCCATCCTCATCCCTGCTTGCTCCCGGTATCCCCGTCTTCAGTCCTGAAACCACCGGAAGAGATGGACACAATTCACTGACTGACCTTGTCCATTAGGATGTACTCTACCTGATGATCGTCCCCATGCCCAGCGAAAAGGAGATGGCAACTGCTTTGGCTAGTATGAATGACGGCGCCGCGGGGCAGGGGCAGCAGGGGCAGTTTGGGCAACAGTACCAGCAAGGAGACGTGGAGCAGGGAGGATATCAAAGATACCCGCCGCAGCAGCAAGGCTATTAGCATTTCACTGTCTACCGTGGTGTGCAGATGGCGGTGAATAGGTCCTCGCTAATCGGGCATAACAAAGCATCCAGACTAGGAGCCAAGTCGAGTTAGATAAAGCAGGCCCGGTTGCTTTTTCTTTCCAGCACCCCCGCTGCTTTAGATGCAGCCGCCTGGGAATCTGCGTTCTCGTCTCTTGCCATGCCCCTTCGCTCCAGCATTAAATACATGACCTACTGTTTCTCCGGGAAAGGGACTAGGTTCAGGATCCCTCGTTCAAGGGCCCATCTCTTCCTCCAAGATCAAGAACACGTTGGCGAAGAGTGGTGCCAGGCCAGCTTGAGGTCCACCTATACGTGATGCTGGCTACGAACCTTCTATCTTTGATGGGAAGGGAGAGCCAAGAGATCTCTGCGACAACGAAACCTTTTCATCGGTGCATCCTCGTCTTAATCGTGATGTTTACTACTCTCCGCGGCTTCCTCTTTCGAAAGGAATGTAACAATAACAACGGATGTGTACGAATGCTCCCGTTTTACAAATGGTCGATACCCCTCAAAGACGATAATCGATCACCGACTGAGCGTCCTGTCGTCTGGGTACGCAGTCTATAGGCATTTGATCCCATGAGAAGCCCACCCGTGTCCTCTTGTACAACAACTAAAGCACCAAATTCACTGGTAGAGGGGAGGCACGATTATTTATCTCGACTCAAGATACTTTCGTATGCCTCCCTACCGTGCTGTATGCCTCTCCGTGTCATACCACTCATCGAACATTGGACTGAGAGAAGGTTGATGATATCCTTCCGTCTATCTGCCTGTATCTCAGGAATGATCAGTTCCCGATGCTCATCTCACACTCCGGTACGCGAGTGGTACGCGAGTGGTCCCTTGTCTGTGCTGTGGTATGGTTGGCCGCTTTGGTAGAGATGTGAATACCAATGTGCTCGAATGCCATATAAACAGTGGGGAGAACCTTGTGGGGAAGGTTGGCCGTCAACGAATGGGGAAGGAGGTAGCTGTAAGCTCAAAGACGTCTGGAGGGGTTTCCAACATGTTGACAGCTGTTTTCTCCAGTTACTGCAGCCATGCCATCTCTCCTATCAAATCTCCTCTCAGCAGAACGCTGCATCGTCAGCCATGCGTCGGCGCTGTCCAGTCTGATCAGGATCGTTATCCGAACATACAACACGCAAGGCCCCCTAGGCTTTACCGGACATCTCTCGCGCATAATCACAAAGCCCCAGCAAACCGAAACGTAAGCCCCCTCACCCTCTCCCATCCCATCACAATCTCACACCTCACAACCTCATACATCTCCGTCTCGTACAGCAACAACGCCTCCTCCCTCTCCTTGTCAGTAACCAGGTAAGCCGATCCGCGCACACAGTCGGTAGTAGCTCCGTCCGTCAGAGCGTTGTACCTGCCGCCCCAAGTCCTGACTACGCCTCTGGAGATCCTGGCTGGGATCAAGGTGGCGGGTTTCGGCAGCGAGAGGAGATCTTTCAGGAAGCTGCTGTCTGCAAGCGTACCGTAGAAAAAATACCAGACGGGGTATTCATCCTGCAGCGGCGCGATATGGGCGCTGGGAGCGCGGTGCTGCGGAAGAGTGGCGTCGAGGCCTAGTGTTGGGTGGATTGATGAGGGGGAGAGATCCTTTTTGGCGGTGGAGAGACGGATGAATGTTGGATGGAAAGTGGACTTTTGGCCAGAGAGCCAAAGCTCAATGGACTGCTTGGTCTTGCCGTTTATGCGGCAGAAGGCAGCTTGTCCTGTCTCAGAAATTCCTTGAGTGACTCCTGGTAGCTGTGCCAACCCCGCAGCGTCTCGGATCTTCTCAGGAGTATCCAACATTCCTTCGAGCAGAACAATGTAGGTAGCTTCGGCTCGAGATTGGGAGGCATTGGGCGATTGTTCGTGCTGGGACGGTCCTGGCTTGCCGCTTGACTCAATCTCGTGCTCGTAGGCCTCGCGGGAATAGCCCTGGGCTTCTCTCTCGGCTCGTACTAGCTCCCAGTGGCCATCTGACACCCTGTTTCGCGAGTAGTCGCACCGTTGCTTCTTGATCTTCTCGACAGCCTCGGAGGGAGTGTATGCAAAGAGGTTTTGCCATCTGGTAATCTCGATCTCGGAAGGCTCCAGTCCGGTGTCGCACTCATCTACTGCGTTGATAGCCATATTCTCTAGCTCCTCAAAAAGATCCATGTCAACACACCGCCTTCAGGTTTGAACCAGTAGACGAATTAGGTGCTATGGCTTCAAGATTCTCCTACTTGAAGAGAAGTCATGGGTAGAGGATGAAGAGAGAAAGAGAGAGAGAAAGAAAGAAAGAAAGATGTATCCAACAACAGAACGGGAAAGACTTTTGTGACTCATGAGAACGTGGAGAATCTCGAGAATTGTGATATGAGAATTGTCTGGAGTGAATTTTTTGGCTTTGAAAGTGGGCCTTTCCAAGTGACCATTTGTACGAGTGTCATAGAAAATACTGTACATAATGTACTCGAAGTCATCACGTCTGCTGCTCGCTGATGTGATCTAGCTTCCTAGCATTAAGTGAATCAATAACAAGAGAGGGAGAAGAGTTTTCCATTGTGCTTCATGGTACTAAGATGAAAGCTCACGTGACTGGCTAGCCTTTTGTAGTTCAAGTTCCCCAGTCTCGGAATCACTGCACCACCCCTCAACTTCCCTCAACTTCCATGAACCGACCTTCAACAACACAGCATTGCGAGCTGTACCAGCGGAAGTCAGTCAGGCAAATATAGGTTCCAGAATTGCTCACCAAGTAAAGACCTTTGCGGTCTTTAATGTTCCGACATCCTAATAACACTCGCTTTCACAGGCGTGATCGCTACTATCCAGACTGTTAGTGTCAAGAGAAAAAGCACCTATGTTAACGCGAACATGAAATGCTTATAACAAGATCATCCGGACGTTGAACATCCCACAGAATTAGTACTACCTTAACGAGCTTGGCAAGGAAGTAAACTTACATTTTGCATTTCATCTCAAAAAGCGCCGCCAGAAACAGCAAACTCTATGACCGTGGAATTCGAGACATTATAGAGTCAGCGTATTCGTCTTTATCCGAAAAATGACAGAATATTGATGAGACTTACTTCTATGAGGCCGAACAGTGATCCATGCGGTTTGGGAATCTAGAGCGATACCAGTATTGATTTGCGAAATGACTGCTGGTAAAGACTCGAATCTCTTGGAGGGACTTGATCTTACCTCTGACAAACGTGAAATGCCTCTGTGGTGTACAACATTGCACCTCTGCACTCTTTTGTCAAACCGTCGAGGAAACGGACTGTCAGTATCTAGCTGAGTATTTGGCTAAATACAAATCACGGCAGGAAAGCAACAACAAGGGCCTGTTTACCCGGAATTTTCATTTTTTGCCTCCGCATTTTTCAGACCCCAAACTCTGTCATTGAAAGCTAGAACTCCCCAAAGTCCATTGTCAATCCTTGAGAGTATCAATCTTCACCACTTTTCAATTTTTTTGGCGATTGTTTTTTGGTTTTTCAAAAGCAAGCAAGTGCAGTAAAACAAAGTATATGTGTTGATATCGTCGGAAGATTGATTACTCACACTATATTGATAGTCCCGATCGTGCTGCTGTAGCCATTAGAGGGAGTCGGCAGCCATTGTCGTAATGTGCAGGGATGGCGGATTATCGGTCTGACGGAACCTTGGATCTAATTGCGAATAGACTCCGAGCTGTCTGGCGCAGCCACGGAGCTTGACTTCAAAGTCCGCGAAACTCAAGTCACGGAGGACCGGGTTGGATTGAACATAGCAAGCGATGGGATCCGGATCGAACTGCATCGCCATTTCGATACATGGAGTCCAAACGGATCTCTGAGCAGGCTGATCCGGAACAAAATGTCCACGCCAAATGCTGGCTCATGGAAATCCCGACGAGGTAGCGAACCGTTTTGGGACCGAAGCGATGGAAGTTGCCCAGGACATGACAGCGTACTATATCGAAAGATGAAGGACTTACATGGTGTAACTCATGCGAGCCGGTGTATTCAGCCACTCCAAATCTACCAAGGTTTTGAACCTGAATGGAAAGCGTAAGCAGGTCACATGAGATCTGGCCAGTAATACCTGTCACTATCAAGGCCTCATGCAGGAACTGTTTTCGTTATGCACCGTCTTGGCCGAGTCTATATATGGCCTCTACCCCAACCACCCACTCGGTACCCTCCTATATCTTCGTCATAAAAGTAACAAATCTCCATTTCCGTCCCCAACCTGCGGCTGATACACCTGCTCCGGACGATTCTGATTAACCACATACTGCCTCTCCTGCCCCTGCCCCGGGCCCCCGAACCCATCATCCTCAATCTCCATGCCCCCCATTCCCGTATTGATACTCTGGAAGTACATATCCGCCGCATCGATCGCGGCCGACAGGTTCGCCCTCCTCGGTGGCTCACCATTTTGGCCAGGTACCGGGTCGTCAGAGCCATTCATGACGCTTGGGAGTGATTTAGCCGCTTCCATGGCGATTTGTGTAGGCAGGGTATGCTTTTGTAGGGCGGGCGACTCAGTAAGTTTGCGTGCACGCGCGTTACGGAAGACTTGCTGCACGGGCTTTAGATACACGGTTGCGAGGGTGCCGACGTTGAGACACATTTCCTCTAGGGTAGCCGGGTCGAGTTTTTCGGATTCGGCTGTGATGGAGGGTTTTGTGCCCATGACGACTTTCTTGGCGAGTTCGGGGTCCGTGGATAGCATGCGCCAGTACATGTATCCTCGATCGCGGAGATCAGGATTGTCTGTTTCTTCGGTGGCCCATTTGAGGACTTTGGGGACGAGTTCTTGGCCTTTGGTAGGGCGCTGAATGAATAATTTTACAGTTGCGGTGAGGAGGGCGAGTTGGACTTCGACGGGCTCGTCGGCGAAGGAGTAGAGAAAGTCGTCGAGAAGGACGTCAGAATTTTCAATGCGGTCGGCGTATTCGCCGATGACCCAAACCATGGCTGCTTTGGCTTCAGGTTCGTCAAGGGAGTCGAGGTTTTCGCAAAGGATGGAGATGATGGACTCGTAGCGGTTGGGATATTTGCGGAAGATGTTTTTGATGACGACGGTAGCTTCTTGGACTATGTAGGAGACTTTGGTGGCCACGAGCTCGAGGAGGGAGTCGATACAGTCACGGGCAGCAGGCTCGATTTTGATGGCTAGTTTGCCGATGGCGCGGACAGATTTTCGTACGAAGTGAACGTCGATCTCGGTGGCGTACCTAGCAGAGAGCCAGGATGAGCGGAAATAATGCAACATTACAGGAATGGCACTTACTCTCTCAACTCTGTGAGGACCTCTCTAATGTTGTTCTCGGTAGCCAACATGAAGATCAACTCCAGCTTCGTGACCTTGACGTAGATTGGATCGTTGTATTTGCAGAAGAAGACTCGTATGTCATTTCGTAAGACTTCAGGCCTCCGTTGCAGAATCAATAATGCATTGCGTAGGGCGAGATATTGGATCTCAGGGCCTTTCGCGAGAAGAGTCACCAGGGGTGGAGACAGCTTTCGACAAAGGGCGGATATTTGCTTCCCATCCGCTATGTAGTTCATCAGATAGAGTATGACACGAGTGCATGTTAAAACGACCGCCGAATTTGAATGAGAAAGCCGTGGCACAACTCGTTCGGCAAGCAGTAATGCTTCCGATGTATCTTGTGGAACGTAAGACATGAGCGCTTCTAGAATGTAGGTTTGGCCCCATCTACTCTACTTGTCAGCCTTGCAACGCTTTTATAAGAGCATACGTACTCTGAGCAGTCTGGTAGGATTTGAACAATCTTCGAAGCACTGCTATAATCAATAGTGAGCTTGATCGTCTCGCTTCTCTCCCAGATGTCCATCAGGGCAGCAAGAGCACTTGAGACGACTGTGGGATTGTCATCTCGAAGCATCGTATTAAGCCTATCGATGAGATCCGATGCTTCAATAAGGTTCTTGTCGTGGTCGTAAAGTTTAGCCACGCAAAAGGCGGCTGTCTTCCGGACATATGGGTCGGGGTCTTTGAGAAGCCCTTTCACAGGCTGAACCGTGGCTTCGACGAACTCGCGGACATGGATATAAGACATAGTACGAAGCGCGAGGGCGCGTATCAGTGGATTGGTGTCATCCATATCCTGTAAGAATAAGAAGGGAGCTCGTGGCAACGTCAAAGTCGACCTACTAGGACGAGGACGGGAAGAGCCTTCAATGCCACATCCGGCTTCATTCGAGCATAATTGACGAGAAACAAAAAGCACCTGATCGTAGGTCAACAGCTGATACAACGTTCTTGCAGCGGAAGAAATATCACTCACATCTTCTTGATCTCAAGACTCGGTATCTGCATGCAGCCGACAACATCCGGAAAAAGTGCCACCATATCATTGTTGCTCATGGTCATATTTGCTACAATCTTCTTGAGAGAAATCTTTTTGGCGGAGTGGTTTTTGTCTTTCCTGCCACCGCTGTTGAGCTCGAGGCGTAGCTCGGCAACCTTGCCCTTTTCTCGCACCTTTGTAAGTTCATTTTCAACAGAAATCATGGTGGATCAGTGGCAGCTGTGCTTGTCATGTGGCGAGATAATAGCAGCTGAAGTGACAGGATGTGAAGGAAATATGCTTTTCCTGGCAAGGACAAATATTGAAACACCGCATCATCCCTATCTTCCTAACAAGCACGAAGGACTTTTTGCATACCAATAGTAAGACCGGAGCGAGGCTTCTCCCGGGAAAAACGAATTAATACGTACCCTTGCAAAGAGTTTAGCATCTCCCCCAGAAGCCATAGTTTTCTCCAAAGCGCAGAGCGCTCAATCGGTAGAGCACCTGCCCCCCCGTTGTCGACACTAAAGAAGAGAAAGTTTTGAAAGGCAAGTATTGCGTGTCACCTCATCAGTGGTATCATTTTGACTGGTCCAAGAAACTAATTCGCCCGTGGGTCGTCGAAGTTGGCCAAATTCGTAGGGCTGACCGGAATTTCCGACTTTATGCTGGTGATGCGCCGAAGCCTACCATCACCCTCTGCTTTCTCTCAGAACAGAACCAATTGTCTTTACAGTGATCATGGCACCGACAGGACCTCAGAACTCTCCTCCACCCCCTCAGTGGGTAACAGACCTCAACGCCCTGCCGCGCCCCCGACCCAAAAATTCCGCCAACATAACAAACCCACCTGGCTACGCCGAGGCCAGCAACGGCAGAGTAATCCGCCCCTTTCTCGGGACCCCTCCGTTAAAGAAATCAAAAGACTAACTCAGACCTAGCGCACCACCTCCAACACCACCCCCCGCAAACCTCCCACAACCCAAGAAACCGACATGCTCAAAGTGAAAAAAGCCTGGGAAGTCGCTTTGGCGCCCGCGAAAGCGCTGCCCATGAACGCAATCATGATGTACATGTCGGGCAACTCGCTCCAGATCTTCAGCATCATGATGGTCTTCATGCTGTTCAAGAACCCTCTCAGCGGCCTTCTACAAACGAATGAGGTGTTTCGCCGGTACGAGACTGAAGGGACGAAGAAGAATATGTGGGTGGTGAAGTTGTGTTATGTGGCTATGCAATTGCTGGCGCTGGGACTGGGGGTGTGGAAGGTTAATGGGATGGGATTGCTGCCGACGACGAGGAGCGATTGGTTGGCGTGGGAGGGGGAGGGGGTGAGGAGGGAGAGGGCGGTGTTTGCCTTTAAGTAGCAAATATTGATATTTGAGAAATTTCAGAGGACTTTGATGGGCGCAATCGCCCGCTTTCCGATTGCTCTCACACCTAATTTTCCACTGCTCGATCTATAGCTTTCACCTCTCCTCACTCTCCCGCCAGAGCTCCCCCCTAAACTTCCGCTCCGTTTTAATATCCTTCTCCCTTTCTATTTCCCCTCGCCTCTACCACTCCACTTCCCTTGGCCCCCAAATCACATCAGCAGTGAGAACACAGCCAAGCAAGAGCACATGAAAATACCCATGCGCCCTATGGAGCTCTATGACCTCGCCCACCCTCCGTTTCCCATCTCGGGCAGGACGGGAGAAACGGAGGCACTGGTATTTGACGAGTGGGAAAGAGGTCTTCAACATAGCTGTTCACTTACGTGCGCCCTCTCCACTCGCCCCAGCTGTCGCGGTGTCTCTTCCGTCTGTTCCCTCAGCTCGTTTCTCTCCCTCCTCTCCCTCCCCTCCCTGCGGTCCCTCATCACAGGTTGCTGCTGCCTTTGTAGCAGCGGCAGGGACAGGCACAGCCTCTTGGGTGGCCTCTGTTGCGTTGTTTGCAGCTACTGCTCAGCCTCGTGTTCCCCACGTTTCCTCCAGCGTGCGCTGGGAGACCGTTTCCGTCGACTTTATCTTTTTATTTTTAGGGGCCATAATGATCGACCATGGTCAAGATTCTGGAGGAAGCTGTGCACTTTGGAGAAGTTATGCAGAAAATTTTGATAGTGCCAGATGAACTGCCAATGAGTTGGTTGAATAGTTGGACTTTGCCGATTGAGAAATGATGCCGTAAGGGTAGTATTCCAGGCTTAAGTCGACTTTTTCAGGATTGTTAGCTGGACGTTTGCCTTTTGAGGCAGTAAAACAGACTGAAAGCCTGCGTATATGCCAGGTTCTGCCCGATCTTTTTTGACGGACCCTGGGGCCATCCTCAAAGCGAGGAAACAAGACAGACTCTAACAAATATTAGATGTGGGTGCGAAGCTGATGAATGCGGAGTGTAGTCTGTGTGCTAGGATGGCAAAGAGAAGCATCAAGGTGGTTGTGGTATTGGGATTAGTTAGCACAAAGTGTGTGAACTATGTCTTCAATAGCGCTGTGATGCTTTGCGTAGAGAGAATATTACAGACGAAGCCGAAGAAGGCTGGTATGGTGAAGGCTTGTCAATGTTTGGATAAGGAAGCGAACCACCTCAGTTCTGTCCTTCCCACCCTACCCATCTTCTTGACATTACACGCCATACCTTGACTTCTCCACTTTTCATGTCACCGAGCTTGAAGCTCTCCATCTTGACCTTCTTGCCTTCTCTACCTTGCTCCCAGGCTCTGACCTTCTTCTTTGTACCATCCCAATCAACCACAACACCGACATGGTCCGGCTTGCCGACCTCGAAACTATACTTTGAATGCATGGGACCACGATGGCCCTGGAACTTGGAATTGCGGAACGTGACAATATCACCAGATCGAATCTCATCGTACTGCTGAACTGACGCGTTCGCCAGATTAGCGTATACAAGGGCACCATATGCGCGCACACCAACAGGCCGTAAGGCATCGGGTAAAGATGACATGAGATTAATCGGAAGGGCATGCGGGGTCCCATCGCCGACAACAGTTTCCTTCTTGGAGTTTACACCCTCTGCAATCTGAGAGCCAAACCTACTATGGGCTTCCTCCAGCTGATCTTGCCGCAGACTTCGCGGAGGGGGTTCATGTCGCTGTTCCAAGCTCACAATAGTAGGTTCCTTTGCTTCGAAGTGTGCTGTTACAATAGTCTGCGAGTAATCCATGAACAGGATGTATACATCCCTTGTCACGACTTGCTTGCCGCCTCGTCTTGTAGTGGTGTTTTCCTCTGTCTCGAAAATAACATCTCGACGATTCTGGAACACGGGAGGCGGAGTGTTCGGCTGTGTCCACCAAAAGCTACCCTGGCCGAGATCAACGTCGCTCGCCATGTAGCCCTGCTCACTGGATTGTCTTGGCTGGTCTGTCGATCTTCGAACGCTTGTGTTTGTCCTTTGTATGTCTGATGACTGTCGTGGTACAGGTCTATCGGGCACTGACGTGTTGGGAGAAGGGGCATAATCTGACGAAGCTTGTTCTATCGACGGCGGCATGCCACGCTGAGGGGGCGAATTGGCGTACCCCATATCAAGACTCTCGAACATTGGTGTTGTTGTGGTTTTAGATTCCCTGCCATGACTTGAAGCCGCTCCACCAGGACCAGTATATCTGTATGGGTCGTATTCCTCTTCATCGTCATACATTGGTTCCTTGGCTGGTGGAAGAGGTGGTGCGGCTCTTGGCATATCGGATGATCGTCTGTTGGGCCTGGGAGGTTGATTCGGTGGAGGGGGTGGAACGGCGCGCGGTGCACCTATAGGTGAAGGCCCGATAGAAGGTAGACCTGAATGGTGCAGTGATGCTTCCTCGGTCATTGAATCATCTTCTAGGCTCGAGACCCTTGCGTGGGACTTGAGAGCATCCTTGTAAGTTGCACCAGAAGCCATGTCTGTATCATAATCACCGTCATACCCCGTTACCTCTTCGCTGCTAATCTCGGGTCCTCGTGTTGTCGGAATGCTTGGTGGGGCTCGAGGTCCTGCAGGGATCTCTCTGGACGGCGGTGCGGCGTTGGGAGGCGGTGGCGGAGGAGCCCTGCTTTGAGGAGCTCCTGGCATTGAAGAACTAGAACCAGGGATTGGGGGGACACGGCTATTCCTCTTTTGAGACTCCACGCCAGCCGTTGGTGACACTGCGAGGGCATCATTTGCAGAAACGCTGGAAGACTCCATTCCATAATTAGAATGACGTGGCGGAGGAGCTGGGGGTCGACTCGGTACTAACGGTGGAGTAGCTGAAGATGGCGACATAGGTCCGTAATCATTGGGCTCGGAGGCCTTTTCCAGGGAAAGAGTCTTAGTATGTGATGAGAGTTCGTCATCAGATTCAGAGCCTTCGCTTGGGGACATGAGTTGGCTTGGAGGAGGTGGTGGTACAGGCCGTGCTGCAAGCAATGTTAACTACCACAACCTCAGAGCATCTGGATTTGGTAATTTACAAGTGTTTGGTGGAGGAGGCACTGGACGCTCAGACGGTACTGGACGCGGTGCCCTGTTTTGACCTGGAGGACCAGGTACAGGGCGATCTATAACAGTTAGCGATGCTATTTTCATGAATCGTAGCTCAGAAGTCACCTTGAGGTACCGGTGGAGGAGGAGGTCGATCTATTGATCTCCTCGGTGGTGGATTGGGCGTTTCTTGGAGATCTTCATCAGGCATGGCCTCCACGTCTCGCCCTTTGCTTATGCTTGTGTGTGGACTAGTCTCTTCTCTCCTAATCATTGGACTCGGCTCGGTTTGCTCAGGACTTCGAACTTTCGTGAGGCCAGGCATAGCCATGACAGGTACAGGGGGTGCTCGAGACGATGGGCTATCAGCCACAGGTTGTGAAGAACTTCCTGAAGCTTTCCCCTCACTGGATGCTGAGCCTTGCTTCGTTGATCCTCTTGGCGGTATGGCTCCTGGAGGACCAAACATCCCAGCCATTCCCATACCCCCACTCATTTTTGCCATACGTTCGCGAATTTCCATCTTCCTCTTTACCTCGGGATCGACGTCTTCGTCCTCTTCCTCATCCTCATCCTCCTCGTCCGTGTTGTCATCCTGGTGCTCAGTATCCGGTTTCCTTGGGGGCGCCTGAGACGGTCTTTGAGGCAGGGCCAGACCCTTCCCAGGTTTCTCGTCGCTATCTTCTCGGCCCGTGGATGCTTCCTCCCCTTCTGTGTCTCCTGCTCCAGACTGGTCAGCGTCGTTTCCGTCGCTGAAAAGTTCCCGTGAAGTAGTAGGAGCCGGACTCGCAACAGGGGTGCCTTCTCCTGACTTGCGAGGCTTCGTGGTAGAGCGAGACCTAGTAGGTGCAGTATCACGTGGAACATCTGTGGATCGTTTCCCCATAGTCTCTACACTGCCAACTTCCAAGTCTTCCTTCTCAGGGTCTTCCTGATCAGCAAGAGATGCTTCAGGGTCTGTATGCTTCTTTGGTGGTCGTTTTGGCTTTTCCTTCTTCTGGCCAGAGTCTGCATGTCTGGCAGCCTGCTCCATCTGCTGTTTTTGCAAGAGTGCTATACGATCCTTCAGACTGGTTGGCTTTGGTTGGTCTTCGGAATCATCTGTTGATGGCGCTGCTTGAGGGACATCACGCTCCCCATGCTCCTCGGCACCAGCATCATTGGTTGTCTGGCTGGCAATTTCCGGATCTTCCTCCCTCCTATACACTTTCTGTGGAGGTGGCTCACGCGGTGGAGGCACGTACGCATTCTTGCTTGGAGGCGGGGCTACGAACGGTTTTTTGACAAATCCAGAGCCACCTGCTGACCCCAATCCACTCGGTTTCATAGGAGCAACTGGAGGTGCTGTCGATTTGTTGAAAGCATTGATTCGGTCTCGGAAGGACCCAGAAGATGGCTTGTCGCTTACTTGGGCAGGAGTAGGTTTTGCTGAAACAGGTGGAGGGGGCTTTGTAGTAGTACTCGCGTGTGGAACCATGGAAGGGGCTGTTTTGGGCGGGGCTTGAGCTGGCATTGCTGCCTCTCCTTCTCGCTGCTGCTCGCGAGGCTTTCCAGGCTCATTCGGTGGTTCTACTGGAGGAGGAGCCACAGCTTGTGGTGAAGTAGGTCCGGTCGCTCTTATTCCAGGAGCTTCCTCCGCTTCAGTGGCTGCCATAGCTGGCTCTATATCTTTCTTTGGTCTGTTCGTCCGTGAGGGCCTAGGGGGTGTCTCTGGCTCAAATATCTTGACGAAGTTTTTGGGAAACAAGCCCTCCTGCCTCTTCCCATTACTGTCTTCATACTCCCCATAATACCAGTCTGAATCTTCCTCATCGGTGACGTTTATGATTTGATTGCTGGGGAAGCTGAGATCATCATCATGAGGAGAGGCATAGTCGTACAAAGCCTTGACCCTGAAAGGAGGCGAGGCCATATTGATGCCTGAGATGGTCGTAGGCTTCTGGGCTACTATGCAGCTTATTTTCAGCTATGTGGTTTCATTCAGCTCAATAGCCTAGGCTCCGTATGAATCATTCCTGAGCTTTCGGACCCTGTTACGGGCTTCTTTCGCTTCACAATGCAGTGTTGGCCAGGTTGCGAGGCCAAATCAAGTCAGTTTAAACTGATTGCACACCGACTTTATCTCTTCTGGATTCGTGGATGGAGGAGACTCTCGACAAATAGGTGAGGATCATAAATTCACAGTAGCATTTATAGTCACAGCATCATGCTCATCCCGGCCTGACCTTACTTGGCGGCACACTGAACGATGAGCTGATCATCGTCGTCTCATGAGGCGTCGCCGTAAGTCAGAAATTTGCCGCGGGGTATTTTTCACACCATCTCGGGCCTAATAATTCATCCGGTAATTTTCCCTCTCAAACATTGGTCATGCTCTCTAATCTCTACTCATATACGGAGGACGACACCAAAAGTTTTGATTTGCGCTAGTAAGACTTAGGGCTAGGGCTTGATAGGCTTTCTGGAGTATGGCCCAGGGCATTGCACCTAATCATTTGCTGAGTTAATCTTATAGGCCCAATTCCAGGGCGCTATCCTTAGAAAACCTCACCTAGAGAGGGTCCTAAGCCGAAAAACTTTAGGCCTTCTGGGGCTATCGTCCAGGCCACCGCTCCGGGGACCAGGATAAATCTAAGGTAGAGTTAATTAGTACTAGCGCAAATCAAGACTTTTGGTGTCGTCCTCCGTATGTGGCCTACAATGGGTATCTAGCTACCTCCCATATCATGAGGGTGTAGACAGGCTTTGGACTTGTAAGGACCGTTAGTATGTGGCAAACGTGACGTTGATCCATCCTTAATTGCAAAAATCTGCTTTAAAAGGACAGCCTCTCTTTGTACGAAGGCGAAAGTCGGACTTCAACACTCCATGATTTAGGCCTTCACTACTTCTCACCAGAAGAAGAAAAGTCGTGAGCAGCTTCATTCACGCCGACACTGACGGCTTCAGCGAGACACTTTCCTTCACAAGAATTCCCTTTACTGTGAAGTGAAATGAAATGAAATGGACATAACAAGGATCAAAGGCTAAATCACAGCACGGAATAATTCACAAAGGCAAATGCTGCCCTCCATCCTCAAAAAGAGCCCTCTGAACCCCGCAGCCGATTCTCATGCCACTCGAGCTCGGGCAGACCGAAACAGAGAAACAGCAGTCTATCACGCCACCCTCCTCCAAGAACGAAAACAAGTCGAAGCACAAATTCTCGAAGCTATAGAAGCTCTTCTCGAGCTGCCATCCTCTCCGGACGCAGACCCAGCCCATCCGTCTCAAGAAGATGCCACCTTTGTCAAGAATTCTCTTCGCCCATTTCAAACATCCAATTACGATGAGTTGATCGAAGAGCGGAACATCAATGAACAATGTGGCTACGTCCTTTGCCCGAGGCCGAACCAACATGGAGATACCACAGCAAGATACAGGATCCTGCATGGCAAGGGAAAAGGTGCGGATGCTTTGAGATTTGTCGAGACAAAAGCACTGGAAATGTGGTGCTCAGATGACTGTGGGAAGAGGGCACTTTACATAAAGGCCCAAATTAGTGAAGAGCCTTTCTGGGCGAGGGCTGGTACTGTGGAAGGGGATCTTACGCTACTGGTGGACGAGTGCGACAGCCTGGACAGGAAGCCCAACGAGAACACCCTCATTCAAGGGATGAAAAATCTCGATGTCAACATGGGAGAAGACCAAGTGATTGCCAAGTTGAAAGCATTGGCCATTGAACGTGGTGATGGGAATGCACCTAGCCGGTCATTTGGCCTTGCAGAGGTGAAGATTGAAGAGAATGCCTCTCCGTCACAGCTCATGGTAGTGGATCATGAATATTTTGGGCCACACAACCTGGTAGAGGGATACAGGCCCAGGCTCTCTGAAAACAAGCTGAGACGGGAAGGCTCAGACGATGGGGAAGACATTACGGAGACGATCTAAAGATGATATGGTTTGACTTGAAAAGCTTCATTGGCATACTCGTCTACGTCTGAGCGAGCTGGCGCGTCTGATATCCAATAGAGATACCCAGGGAAGAAAACCTCGCATTCATCTGAGAATTTCATTTCTCATCCCGTAGAAATCCAATCCCTGTCCGACGATCTCTATATCCACACTCGAAGGGACTACAGCCGCAGCTCTCTCGGGGCAGCGTCTACATCCCCTACGACCTACTAGCAAAATGGCAATCAAGCCTTGCCTTCGTAAGAAAGCTCAGCGACACCTGGTTCGTAGAATGCTTTCATTTCAATCTACCTCATCGTCTCGACTGTAGCAAACCTTCGCCAGCCTCACCCCTCCCCAACCTTATTTTCACATCAAACAAGTCCAACCTCGCTCAAGTCCGAGGCGGCCTCCCCTCAAACCGTCTCGGCCTCTCCGCAACCTGCTGCTGAGCCACAGCCACAACGTTGACAGGTATAGAATCGAACTGTCCACATCATCAGCCTCGGTCCCACAAACCTCAACATCACGACCGCGTCCCCTTCACCCTGCGAACCAAACAACCACACAAAAAAAAAAAAAAAAAAATGAAACGAAACCCAGTAGGAGACAAGACATACCCCCAAACTCTTCAACAAATCCTTCGTCTCCCCATCCACATCCAACGTCCCCGTCCCGCCCTCCTGGTTCGCAAAATCCAGCGCCGAGATCTCAGGCACGTATTGATCTTTCCTCTCACGTTCCTCTTCTTGCAGCTTGAAGGAGATGCCGCGGACGGGGCCCCGCTGGATACGTTTCATGAGGTGGGTGGTGTAGCCTGCGATCTATTCGAGCAAGCACGATATACATCAGCATAATTTGGGGTGGTGTTTTGCCCGGTGGATGGGGTTTGATGTCGTAGGGTTGGATTGGGTAAGTGCGGAGCGGGGGCTGGAGGGTGGGGGAAGCGGGGTGTACCTTATTGCGAAGACGCTTGGAGGCGATGATGGCGATTTCATCGCAGATTCGCTTGTTGGTTTCGAAGTCGAGGGTGAGTTTGGGGTAGTAGCGCTCGATGATTACTTTGGCTGACTTTTTCACGGTCTGGGGTTGCGTTAGTACGATAATTCTATAAATGAGAGGTAGAGAGGGAGCATACCTTTGTGCGAACGCGACCCATGTTCGCGGTGTTGTTTGAGGAGTTGTCGTTGAGTGGGAAGAAGAAGTATCTTGAGGGCTCGCTTGCATTGTGTGCGCTAGTCTTTGGCTACGTTGGCCGAATTCGCTGTTTGCGCAATATCCCAAGCTCTTCAAAAACGAGCCTCGTTCTCCGACTACGGTATCTGTCCTCCTAATCCAAGCCAATTCTATCAGATATGATAGCAATTGGAAGGGGGTTCCGACATTTTCATGTTCGAATGCTAGATGCAACGCCTTGCTATGCTATGTACACCATATATATTACAATGTCTATCTTTTGGAACGATCTCCCAATGCTCCCCCAAGCATGCTGATCACGTCCTTTCCCTCAAAAGGCTGTGCTCGTTCACTTTTGGGTAAGTCTCCAAGATTTTCTAGCCCATAGTACTGCCGTCCCTGAGGCCGCACCGGCCGTGAAGAAGCCACATCAGGCGGATTGCTCCCCTCAGCCGCAGCAGCAGCAGCTTCGGGGGGCTTTTCCTTCTCTTCACCCATCAAAGCAAGCTTGGAATTTCGGCTTGCTCTTTGTGTGAACAACTCAATGTTACCCCGTGGGCCAATGCTCGCTCTCCTCGGATGAACCCAAAGCTTTCCACCTCCTTGGAGGTCAGGATCGAATTCCCCGACCGCTGGTACTTCGTCCCCCAGGGTAAACGTAATCTTGAAATCTGCTGTAACGACACCCCCAACTCCAAGTATCGCTGTGAGCTGTTTCCGACCAGCTACTGACTGTGGTCGCAAGACTCGGGCTTGAACTGGCGCATTTTCGGTTTGAGGGCCGTAGACAGGGTGGTTGTGAACGTGAGAGTGCGTACGCGTGTATGATAGTCCAGCTGAAGGGTGAGTGGTCGGCGGACCTCGTTTGCTGAACGCGGTCCGTGGCCTTGACGCCCTAGGTGCTGCCCTCTCTATTGGTAGGTCCAAGAACTCCTCAAGCAATGGGTACAATTGCTCCGGACTTCTGCGTAGCATCCTGATGTGTTCATCAATCTCCTCTTCAGACATTGAGACGGATTCCTCCGCGATATCCATGTCTTGACCATTCTCTATCGCGGTCTGTCGGCGACGGTCTGCCAGCAGTCGCTCAAACCGCTCTCGGAGAAACTGCCTGAAATCCAGCTTGTGGCCCTTTACGTTCTTCTTCAGGTACTCCGTAAATTCGCCGTTCGTCTTGCCGGCGATCCATGGGCCTTTGAATCTCCAGCGCTCTTCTTTCGTACCGGGATGTATTTCCGTATTGTCGTATTTACTCTCGAAGGGGCTCCTGAGAGCTTCTCTGTCGGTCTGTCCTGACATTGACAGGGATAAATCCATCTCTTGCCATTTCTCGAGGGTTTGAATGTGGTCGAGGGCGGAGCCAAAGTCGATGATATGGTCGATTGAGTCTAAGTTTTCTATGTAGATCATAGGCGTCGAAGTCTTCGTTGTAGATTTAAGTGGTAATTGACGCTTGAGACCCCAGTCACCTCGACCGAGAGAGGACTCGGAGGTCTGAATAGCAGCATGTATAGGATGAGGGAGGGTGGCTGTATCTGAGGGATTGTCTATAGACCTGTTGATTTCGGGGGCTGGTCTCGCTAGTGGAGGAGGTAGGGAAAAGATTCGAGAGGTCCGAAGCAAGTTCGCGGTTGGTGAAAACCTCCTTACTGTCATCGCGCACGTCGCCTGCACGAGCGTAAAGACGTTGATGTCACTCCCGTCTCTTCCATCAAAAGAGCGATCCCAGATTTTGATATCACGAGATCAGCCCTATGCAGCCAAGACAGAGTTTTCCCCAATGGGGTATAGTGCATGCCTTTGTTTACTCGGAGCTCAATTGTTACACCTTGACATCTCGGCTCGAATATTTCGAGTACGCATCCTACAACGAGACCTTGGATACAGACACGGAAACTTCCTGTACCTTGCTGGCTCTGACAGCATAGAGTGTCTTCCTGTGGACTGCGACAGTCTGGATGCTCGGTGGCTCATTCGAAAACAAAAACAAAGCCACCCATGCCCAAGATTGCTGCGCAGGAGGGTATGCAGAGCATGGACCGCCCGTCAACCCCCACCGGAGGACCCCCAGGATACTTTGCAGCTCCTCCCTCATACTCAGGCACTCCAAACGAAAATACACCTGCGAATTTGCCAAACCATGGCTCCTCCATGCGCTTGTTGAGCTCCACAGATGAAGCCGAGTATCGTCCGTATGTCTCCCCTGCAAAACTTCCTCATGTGCACCTGAGTCCCCAGCATAAGCCTATCAAGAAGAAAAAACAGGCAGACGATTCACCCAATTCAATTGGCAAAGACCAATTGAACTGGGACGAATTCAACCGTTCCTCCTCCCAATGGTCGTCATCGGCCCAATTGGGAGAAAAGGAGGAACTTCCCAAACGTCGTGCTACTCTTCGTGTACGTTTTGCAAAATTTAGCTCACCCCCTGGATCCCCTAGGCCTACGTCCCCGCGACCATCTTACCATCCCTCGCCATCCACGACCTCCTCCATCTCCCGACCACACTCTCCTTCTATACTCGATACTGCTCCAAGGCTTGCTCCCACCGCAACCGACGCGCCGTCGTATTTGCCATATATTCCAGCCCGCAATTCACCTACCCGATCCTCACATTTCTCCCACACTTCGTCCGAGTCATCTCGCCCTCCACCAGCAGATATTCCATATGAGCCAGCAGATCTCAACGGCAGCCCAAGGCCGGGCACGCCCTCCTCGAAATACAATTGCAGTCCGAAAAGACCTCTCCCTCCAGCACCCTTGTTTTCTGGACCACAAGCCGCGAGTCAGTCGTCCGGGAACCTCGCTGAAGCGACGGCAATACCCATCCGAGAAGATGATGATGATGTATTTGCGCCGCCTAGTAACAATCCCAGAGCTAGTCTAAAATCTTACGACTCGTTTCAATCCCAGTCAACATTCACAGAAGATCTCGATCCAAAAGAAGATGATGAAGCACTCTATGGCCCAGCGCCAACAGGTCGACAGGAGCGGAGACGAGGTGCACGACAAGCGCACATGGCAAAGAAAGAAGTCCGACTCATTAACGGAGAGCTGATCCTCGAGTGCAAGATACCCACGATTTTATACAGCTTCCTACCAAGGAGGGACGAGATAGAATTTACACACATGCGATACACTGCCGTGACATGTGATCCAGACGACTTTGTGTTGAAAGGCTACAAATTAAGGCAAAATATTGGGAGCACAGTGAGAGATACAGAGCTATTCATCTGCATCACAATGTATAACGAGGACGAGATCGATTTCACTCGCACTATGCATGGGGTCATGAGGAACATATCACACTTTTGCTCTCGAACGAAGTCTAGGACTTGGGGGAAGGACGGTTGGCAGAAGATTGTGGTATGCATCGTCTCAGATGGACGACGGAAAGTGCATCCTCGAACACTAGACGCACTTGCAGCAATGGGTGTTTATCAAGATGGGATCGCAAAGAACCTTGTCAATCAACGCGAAGTTACTGCTCACGTATATGAGTATACCACCCAGGTCTCTCTTGACGCGGATTTGAAATTCAAAGGTGCGGAGAAGGGTATAGTGCCATGCCAGATGATCTTCTGCCTAAAGGAGAAAAATCAAAAGAAATTGAACTCTCATCGATGGTTCTTCAACGCTTTCGGGAGAGCACTTACTCCCAACGTCTGCATTCTTCTGGACGTAGGCACCAAACCAGGACCAACTTCTCTCTATCACTTATGGAAAGCTTTCGACATTGACTCCAATGTTGCTGGTGCTTGTGGAGAGATTGTAGCAGGCAAAGGGAAAGGCTGGCTGGGCTTGCTGAATCCGTTGGTAGCGTCACAAAATTTCGAGTACAAAATGTCGAATATTCTCGACAAGCCTTTGGAGTCGGTCTTTGGCTACATTACTGTTTTGCCTGGAGCCTTGAGTGCATATCGTTACTACGCTCTTCAGAACGATGCCACTGGACACGGTCCATTGGCACAATATTTCAAGGGGGAGACTCTGCATGGTCAGAATGCGGATGTCTTTACCGCGAATATGTATCTTGCCGAAGACCGCATTCTTTGCTGGGAGCTGGTAGCGAAAAGAAACGAACGGTGGGTATTGAAATATGTCAACAGTGCGAAAGGAGAAACGGACGTACCAGGTAAGCAATCCTACCTTTCAGAAGTGTGATACTTACATTTGCAGATGCTACCCCTGAATTCATATCACAGCGTAGGAGATGGCTGAACGGAGCTTTCTTCGCCGCCGTATACTCCCTCGTCCATTTTAGGCAAATCTGGTACACCGACCATACCGTATGGCGCAAGGTTCTGTTGCACGTCGAATTTGTCTATCAGTTCATTGCGCTAATGTTTACATACTTCTCACTCGTAAGCAGTCATGCCGTCGGCTTTCGTTGATCGTTGCTCATTCAAACGCAGGCCAACTTCTATCTCACATTCTACTTCATTGCTGGATCGCTATCGGACCCGAAGCTTGATCCATTCGGTCACAGCGTAGGTCTCTACATATTCGTCATCCTTAGATTCGCCTGCGTGCTCCTGATATGCACACAATTCATTCTGTCAATGGGGAACCGACCGCAAGGGTAAACACTTTCATGATACTCTTCCTTAGCTTCTCGCTGATCCCTTCATCAGAGCCAAAAAAATGTTCATGACATCCTTAATAATCTACTCAATAATCATGGCCTACACTACTTTCGCGGCCCTCTACATTGTCGTCTCCCAGCTGAAAGCCCCCTCGACCTCCTTCGCCCTTGGCAACAACATCTTCACGAATCTCATCGTCTCCACCGCCTCAACCGTTGGCCTCTACTTCCTGATGTCTTTCCTCTATCTCGACCCTTGGCACATGTTCACCTCATCGGCCCAATACTTCGCCCTCCTCCCCTCCTACATCTGCACGTTACAGGTCTACGCCTTCTGCAACACCCACGACGTCACCTGGGGCACCAAAGGCGACAACGTAATCCACATCGATCTCGGCGCCGCCGTCTCGGGCAAAGGCAACACGGTCGAGCTCGAAATGCCGAGCGAACAACTCGACATCGACTCCGGCTACGACGAAGCCCTCCGCAACCTGCGCGATCGTCTCGAAGTCGCCAAACCCGTCGTCAGCGAGGCCCAGCAGCAAGAAGACTACTACCGGGCCGTGCGCACCTACATGGTCGTCTCGTGGATGGTCGCCAACGCCATCCTGGCCATGGCGGTCAGCGAAGCCTACAACTCCACCCACGTGGGCAATAACTTCTACCTCAAATTCATCCTGTGGTCCGTGGCGGGCGTGGCGCTGTTCAGAGCCTTGGGCAGCTGCGCGTTTGGGGTTATCAATATTGTGCATATGATTGCCGAGGGGCGGATGAGGGTTAGTTGGAAGGGGATCCGGTGTCCAGATTGGGTTAGCGATACTGGGAGTAGGGTTAGCAGCCGGTTTAGCTTTTTCGGGGGGAGCAGTTGGGGGAGTGGGAGTAGCATTGGGAAGAGCTCGAGGGGATGAGGGGGTTTTGGAGGGTGGGAACTGGGGGTTGGGGGGGGTGGATTTGTAGAGATGTGGTTTTTTGTAAGGCGGTTGGATGGTTGATCATTTGCGAGCGTTGGTCGAGCATGTCCTAGCATCGAAAGGCGAAGAGTTCCCTTCGGCGTCATATTTGGTATTTCAGGGATTTGGGTTGTGGGGGTATTTTTTTGATAGATTCTCGGCAGTGCGATCACAGATCGAAAGACGATCTGAAATTCCGAATGCTTTGAACGTCTACCTAGCTTAGACTCTCTAGAGACCCGCTCTAGGTGCAGCGCACCACAAAAACTAAATACAAGTGGCCGGCCGGTAGAAATGAGAAAACTGTATGGGGTATCTATCTACATACGATTCTCCGTGACGACGCAGTCAAGCGGGATGCAAAGAGTGTATTCGCGCCGGAATAGAAGAAAGTCTGGACAAGGAGCGTGACGAGGCGCAGGACACGAGTCTCACAGCTTGCGAGGCCGCGGCGTGTCGGGGATATCCCAAATCGATGTCTCAGACCCATTCTCCTCCTTCGGGGCATTGCTTCGGGTCTGAGAGTGCGGGTTGAGCGGCAGACCCTGTTCCGAGGACCCATTGTGGGGAGTCGTGTTTGCGCCGATGGCAGGTTTCTCCTGAGGCGGTGGAGCAGAGGGTCTTGCCTGGGAGGTCGGTGCAGGGCCGCCGGTCATGACATTGTGGTTGATGCTATTGGGCACGAGGGTTTGGTTGCCGAACGAGATTGGAGAGGTGGAGGTGAAAACTGGGAGGTCTTGCTTTGTTCGCTTTGCGGTGATAGGGGTGTTTGAGTAGATGGGGTCTAGGGAGGAAGGGGGGAGTGGGGTCTCAGTCGGTGCGAGGTGTGGTGGAGGAGTATTCTGCATTTGAGGGATTGGTGCTGGGTTTGCTGTAGGCTGAGCTGGTGGTTCAGAATGGGAATCAGGGGTTGTTAGCTGAGGCTCAGGTTGAGAGAAGGGATATGGTGGTAGCGAAATATGATGCGCGGGATCTAGGGCCGGTTGATGACTCTCTCGTGTTTGGGGCATCTGCGCGGCGGGTGGAAGTCGAGCGTCTGGGTCTGCTACAGGGTCGGGGTACTGCACAGTAGTATTGGCGCCATTTGTTGCAGACTCGATGGGTTTCTTCACCGCAGGTGCTCGAGCTTTACCCTTGTTCGGCGAGCCAGCCTTTACCGGTTTCGCTGTTGTTGCTTTTGCTGGTCTCCCCCATGGTGCGAGCTTTGGCTTGGCTTGACGAGCGTCATGCTCTTCCTTTGAAGGTACGTTCAGTTTGATACTCATCTGTCTCACGCCAGAAGCTAGCTGTTCGACGTCTTGGTTCTTCGAATCCTCGTTCACAGAGAGTGGCGCTTTCCCAGATATCTGGCCGTTGAGTGCTGGTGCTGATGCTGCTTGAATCGTTGTTTTTGACGAGTCCGAAGGTAGACGAGGTACTAGGGTGGCCTTCTTGGCTGCTTTATGTTTTGCAGCTTCTAGTCGAGCCAGTGTAGGAGCTCGAGCTTTCTTTATGATCAACGGATCTCTCTGAGCCTGATTTTCCATCACAGATGGAATACTGAAATCTGACGCTTTGTCTGTGGTCATAGAGCCTACACTCGATGCCATGCTAGAACGTCTTCTTGTATGTCTTGCGGTTGGTAGAGCTTCCTGAATGCCAGAGTTGAGGGGTAATGTTACGATCTCCTCGGTCGACCTGTTCACATCAGCAATAGTCTTCCGTCGGCTTGACCTGGAGACAGGGTGATTCTGTCCCTCGTCATCTCCTTCAGCGTATGTTGGCTGTTTACTTCGCTTTTCCCTGAGCTGCATACGTTTCAGATCAGAAGTAGGAGCTTCAACTGGTAAACCGATATTGGAATGTCTATCTCGACGAGCTCGACTAGCTTCAGCATTCAACTCCTCGGGCTTGCAGCTTCTGGTCTCCTTGTCCAAGGGAACCAGTAACTTGCATAGTTCGTGAGCTGCTGTTGCCCAATTGACAGGTGGCGGTGGTGGGCTTGGGGCTCTGGATGCTGGCGCGCTTCCATTTTGAATCATCGCACTGGAGCCGGAGAAAGACCGCCGGCCTTGAGGAGGTGATACAATTTTTGCGGTATAGGATTGCGTAACTGAAGTGTACGTTGGCCGTACATCATTTCGTTGCTTCTTGAGAGGTACTGCGACAGTGGGTGGATTCACCAACGTCTCCATCTCTTCTAGATATGGCAGAGACCACCAACTCTCGTCGAATACTTCGATCTGATTATTATTCCCTGCGGATGGAACCTGGCCAGACTCTGAGTTCAGGTCAGGGTTTCCAAGTCTTCGGCCCATTTCATACCCAAGGCCATTGCCGTTATTGAGTGGTAAGGGAGGCTTCGTAGGAGTTGTCAGACCACTGATGTGACTTAGGACACCACTCATTAAGGCCCGATCGCTATAACCTCCTTCCAAAACACTAACCACCCGTCCATCGACACCAAGGGCCTCTTCTTCAGCCATCATAACGACGTCACGGGTGAAACGCGCATAGAAACTTGTTGGGACGTTCACTTGGTGCCTTTGCATTCCTGGACTCTCCCATTCACTCGCGTCAAACCCTGCGGAAAGAAATATGGCAGCTTTCGGCTTCGGGTGAGTTGGTGCTTGGCGGAGTCTGTCACTATGAGACCGCAAGAATGTCCGTGCTTTAGCTAGTACTGTGATATACCGTTGTTCGTAAAGCGACCAAAACTCTGCCTCAGTCTTCCACGGCTGAAGATGTACGTTCCAAATGGTCTGTCCATGCGCATTTTCAATGCAAAGGCTTGCATTACGAACCTTGTCATCATCCCCCATCTCGCAAGGATAGGAGTTGATGTCGTGCAAGCTAAAGTACCCAATAGCAGTCTTCTTTGATAGCGGTGTGTTTCTCGGTAAAGAGACTACCCTTGAGTTGTGCGCCCACGTAATGGACTGGGAGCCATCACCGTGATGCAGATCAAAATCGATGATGGCAGCATGTGTCAGGCCATGTGTAATCGAAGCATGACCAATGCCGACATGAACATTATTGAGCCAGCAGAATCCCGACGGCATATCGGCAGAGCAATGATGTCCAGGCGGTCTAATGCATACGAAAGCGCGCTTGGCCCCCTTTTCGCTGAAGACTGCATCGACAGCTTCGCAGACGCCACCCAATGCTCCCTCAAGAGCATTCGAGGACCCTGAGCATAAGTATAGATCCCCTTCGTGAAGTTTCGGCTTCTCAGCATTTCCATCTGCACTGTCTGCGGTTGGAGGCCTCGTGAGCTCTTTCCCACTCAAAGCCAGCTTCGATTCTGCGGCATCACACATAGAGCTCAATTCCGTCATCCACTTTGTCCCGTGGATAGCTGTTGCAGCCGGAGATCTAAGTGATATTCTTCTTGCTGTCTTGTGTATCTTGAAAGGAATAGGTGGGAGAGTAGTGAGATGCCGCTGAGGGCTAGGAGCAGCTGCGCCATTTGCGTGTCGACCACCTAGTCGCACGTATGCGGTGGCGAGGCCGAGTATAGAAGCACATATACGCTCAGGGCGTTCAACAATCGTACTGAGATTTGCTTTTGACGTTCTTGGCCTTGAGTATCTGTGACCGTAGCAGTCGTCTTGTAGGATCACCACTGTTTCGGCGTCGCCCATGACTTCCGAGCCATTATGATTCACCTGAAGATCTTTTTCAAAGAAGTCGTGTGCGACTGTCGCTGCAGTAGTTGGAGGCTTTGGCGGTTCTTCGACTGGTGATGGAAGGCTCGATCTGCCTCCCATGCTTGCATTGGGCGAAGAAGCAAAATGAGAGGAAGTTCTTCGAAGCGCTGGGGAACGTGGCGGGGTACTGGTACTGGCACCCTGTAAAGAACTCAGAGATGTTCGCTTACGCAAGATAGGAGGTGTAGAACGTTCGTGGGCGCCGAGGGGGCTCGAAGTTGCTTGTCGGAGCGGTGCTTTCGCAGTTGGAGTTGAAGCAGCAGAAGGTCGGTTTTGGCGAGCCTGTTGCCTTTGAGCAGGTGAAGCGACAGGAGAAGATGGTGGAAGGGCTGTGGCAGTGGCAGCTGCAGCTGTAGCAGATAGCGAGAGTTGATTCATATGGTTCGTGAGCAAAGCGTCATTGTTTGTTGACTTAGAAAGTCCTGAGGTGTCTCCGCTGGAATGCTCTGAAGTTGGTGAAGAAGCGCTGAGATTCTCCATGTTATGTTCAGCTGCCGTCACAGAAGTTTCAGCAGCTTGTTGTGAATCATCGTGCGGTTTGATCGCGGTCGACAATTCTATCGCATGATCGCGTATTTATGGGTGCAGGTGAATTCCCTCATACGGTAAAGCGTCATCGCACCCCCTTTCTATCTACGACAAGCAGGAATAGCTTTACGAATAGTATCAATAATGGGGAAGCCTACCTTTCTACTCTTTGAGAGTCTCAAGATGTTGAGCTTGGACACTTTCAGTTAATGTTCTGATCTTGAAATTCAGATCTGTGGTTGTGGAATTATTGAATGATACGTAAATCATTTCGAGCTGGTCCGTCCCCATGGAAAGACGTTGTCATGAAGCGGCGTTAAGATAGCGTTTTCGATATCAGAAAGTGAGAAGCTACGGAAGGATCATTAGGTCCTCCCTCTTCACACATCACGGAACGGATGCTGAATATGGCTGTTTCTACAAACATACAACTATAATCGAGGGTCGTTCGCCAGTACGAATGAAATAATGCTGTTGGGTCACAGTGACAACCATACGAATTCTTACAATAAGGTTTTCACTGCATAAAGAGCCATCTACATGTATCCATGATACGACAAGCGTTTACAACAATCCAGAACATGTCTGTCTCATTCCAGTCACCGGCTCTGCAATTCGAAATTATTGCGAAATGCTCCGTCAGTACCTCGGCTTTTTCTTCGTTTCATGTCTATGGCACTGAGCTGATTTATGATGCTCCTGTAGACCACGAAAGCTCGCGCGTCAAACTTAACACTCCCGCATGGACCAGTCTCTCTTCCTATGTTTATGCCTGTAGCTACCCAAGCCTCCCTGAAAGGCCTTACTCCTGCCCAACTGGCTCGGACAGGATGCAATCTGTGCCTGAACAATACATATCATTTGGGGCTGAAGCCAGGGCAAGACACCTTGGAGAAGATCGGGGGTGCCCACATATTGCAGGGATGGAATGGGAACATCCTGACGGATAGTGGTGGGTGAGTTCCTGCGGGTGGGTGCTCGTCTACCATTCAACTTTTCCGAAGCTCAGCGTATCACGACAGCGGTGCTGAGTCAAGCATCTGCACAGCTTCCAGATGGTGAGCCTCCTCAAGCTTGCCAAAGTTACAGAGCAGGGCGTACGTTTCCTCAGTCCTCATGATGCCACTCCAATGTGAGGCTTCTCTAGCCGTTGAACTCCTTACCCTACTGATAGATTGACAAGGCTCCTCACACCCGAGCACTCCATCTCTCTGCAAAATTCAATTGGCTCGGACATAATCATGCAACTCGACGACGTAATCGCCACAACCTCCCCAGACGAGGTCAGAATGAAAGAAGCAATGGAACGCTCAATAAGATGGCTCGACCGCTGCATATCCGCACATAAGAACCCAGACCGCCAAAATCTCTTCTGTATTATACAAGGAGGCCTAGACCTTGGAATGAGGAGAATCTGCTGCAAAGAGATGGCCAGGCGAGACACTCCAGGTATAGCCATTGGTGGCCTATCCGGAGGTGAAGATAAAAGCTCCTATTGTAAAGTGTACGCCGTCAACTACTTTTTCCAAGTATATCATCCCTGCCAGCCGTTTACTGATCATCCGTAAAGCGTAAACACCTGCACATCCCTCCTCCCCGACAACAAACCTCGCTACGTGATGGGTGTCGGCTATCCGGAGGATCTCCTTGTATCCGTCGCCTTGGGCGCGGACATGTTTGATTGCGTCTGGCCCACCCGCACAGCCGTAGGTCTCTCTCTTCATTCTACCTCCAATACCATCAACCTAATAATAGATCTAGCGCTTTGGTAACGCAATAGTACCCACCGGCACCCTAAACCTCCGTCACAGCAGCTATGCAACCGACTTTGGCCCTATCGACCCTACCTGCAGCTGCCCTTGCTGTCGGCCCTCCTCTCCAAAATCGAAGGGAGAACCAGGTCTCGGCATTACACGGGCCTATATTTACCACACGGCCTCTAAAGAGACCGTAGGAGCGCATCTGCTTACTATGCATAACGTGCATTTCCAGCTGAACCTCATGGGGCGGGCCAGGGAGGCCATCATCGCAGACCGTTATCCGGACTTTTTACGAGAATGGTTAAAGGTGCGGTATGGAGAGGACAGGGAAAAGTGGCCGGGTTGGATTGTTGAAGCTTTGGGCAGCGTAGGGATGGATCTAGCATCAGGAGGATAATTCCAATAAGCCCAAAAAGCCATCTATTCGATTCCCAAAAAACGGTTCCTCCCTCTCATCTAATCCAATCCACCCCCTTTTCCGCTTCTCCCCCCCCCCTCCCTGCCTCAAAATATAGCGATCGCAAGCCCAGTTGGGTATCGTCCCGCTCAAACCGCAAGAAAGAAAGTCCATCCACCGCATCCCCTATCCCTTCCACTCCTCCCTCTCATAACCCACCCCCAGAA
>JAABUQ010002566.1_pt1 | contig 35627 bp, 18 predicted proteins | sample 5560001 | NCBI WGS metagenome assembly JAABUQ01 (sample SAMN10711888, study PRJNA513371) | rock metagenome | isolation source: Antarctica rocks | place: Antarctica: Victoria Land, Finger Mt nord | collected 2015-12-18
AGCAGCGAGGCGATCATCGGCCCGATGTCGTCGGGCAGGCCGGCCCGCCCGAGCGCGGTCTGCGAGGCGATGAGGCGGTTGAAGTCGGGGTTGTCGCGGGCGGCCCCGCCGTTGAAGTCGGTCTCGATCGCCCCCGGGGCGACGGTGTTGACGGCGATCCGGCGCGGCCCCAGGTCGCCCCGAGGGCCCGGCGCACCTCGGCCGCGAAGTCGCCGAACGACCGGACCTCGCCGGCGTCGAGCTTCAGGGCGACGGCCCGGCCGCCCAAGCCTTCGATCGCCGCGACGGCCGAGTCGGCCTCCTCGCGGTTGCTGTGGTAGGTGAGGATGACGTCGACGCCGCGGCCGGCCAGGCTCAAGGCCGTGTTCCGGCCCAGCCCTCGGCCCCCCCCGGTGATGATCGCCACCTTCTTGGGCCGGGCCGGCGTGCTGTTCGAGTCGGGCATGAGGATCTCCTGGTGGGTGAAGCGGGATGGGCGGCCGAGGACCGACTTTACGCCCGCCGACCCCCTCGGCGAACGGCGGATGGACCGAAATCCTTGCCCAATCCTCCGACGCCCCGCTTTACCGATGCCCGCCGCCGGGGCCACAATCGAGCCGAGGGCCACCCGCGAGACCACGTCCTCCTTGCCGGGCTGTCATGTCATCCGCATTGATCGAAGCGACGACCGCCTATCTCGACGCCAAGGGGCACGGCGACGGCCGGCATGCCACCGAGATCGGTGCGCTGACGCTGTTCCGGGCCTGCGGGCCGAGGGAGCTGATCCCCGACCGCCACGAGCCCGCGTTCTGCATCATCGCGCAGGGCGCGAAGCAGGCCCTGATCGGCGACGGCGTGTACGATTACAGCGCGATGCAATACCTGCTGGTGAGCGTGGGTGTGCCGCACGTCGGCCGGATCACCCTGGCCGCGCCGGACGCCCCCTACCTCAGCCTCGTCCTGGAGATCGACATCCCGCTGCTCCGCGAGGTCGTCGACCAGCTCGACGACCCCCCGGAGGTCCCGGCCGGGCCGGGTCCCGGGGTCTTCGTCGGCGACCTCGGTCCGGCGGCGATCGACTGCGGGCTCCGGCTGCTCCGGCTGCTGGCGACGCCCAAGGCCATCCCCGTGGTCTATCCGGCGATCGCCCGGGAGCTGTATTACTGGCTCCTGACCGGCCCCCACGGCCCCGCGTTCGCCGGCCTGGCCCTGCCCGGCGGCCACGCCCATCGGGTCGCCCGGGCCATCCGGGCGATCCGCGATGAGTTCCCCCGGGCGGTCCCCTCGGCTCGGCTCGCCGCCGTCGCCGAGATGAGCCCGTCCTCGTTCCACGAGCACTTCAAGGCCCTGACCTCGATGTCGCCGCTCCAGTACCGGAAGCGGCTGAGGCTGCTCGAAGCCCGCCGGCTGATGATGACCCGGTCCGCCAACGCCGCCGACGCCGCCCGTCAGGTCGGCTACGAGAGCCCCTCGCAGTTCAACCGCGAGTACGCCCGGATGTTCGGCGCCCCGCCGAGGCGCGACGTGGCCGGGCTCCGGTGAACCCTTCAGCCTTGCTTGATCGCTTGCGGCTGGTCGAGGTCCTCGGGCCCGACCGGGTCGGTCCAGACGACGAACTTCTCGAGCCGGGTGGTGCCGAACGAGGTGGTCAGGGCCACGTCGGTGGCGTCGCGGCCCCGGGCCATCACGACCCGGCCGATCCTGGGCGTGTTGTGGCGGGCGTCCATCGTGTGCCATTGGCCGCCGAGGTAGACCTCGAACCAGCCGCTGAAGTCCATCGGGCTGTCGGAGGGGGGGACGCCGATGTCGCCGAGGTAGCCGGTGGTGTAGCGGGCCGGGATGTTCATGCACCGGCAGAGGGTGACGGCCAGGTGGGTGAAGTCGCGGCAGACCCCCCGCTTCTCCTCGTAGACGTCGTAGGCCGACTTGGTCGGCCGGGCGTACTGGTAGCCGAAGGTGACGTGGTTGTGGACCCAGGTCACGATCGCCTGGGCGCGTGCCCAGCCTTCGGGCGTCTGGCCGAAGAGGGACCAGGCGATGTCGGAGAGGCGGTCGACCTCGCAGTACCGGCTGGCCAGGAGGTAGACCAGGACGTCGGAGGGGAGGTCCTCGATCCGGTGCTGGATCGCGCCGAAGGGCTGCGACTCGGGCAGGCCGGAGTCCTCGACGATCAGGTCGTCCCAGAGCCGGAACGTCCCCCGGGGGGCGATCAGCCGGGTGCAGCGGTTGCCGAAGGAGTCGACGTAGACCTCGGCGGGGACCTCGGGCTCGAGCCTGAGCCTGCCGGGGCGGCGGATCGAAGGGTCGCGATCGGGGTGGGTGTCCAGCACCAGGACCATCGGCGCCGGGCTGGGGACCTCGAAGACGATCTCGTAACCGATTCGGATCAGCATGGGCCGCTCGTCTCCCGCGTCCCGCCCTGGCCGGGGGACGATTTGAATTTCCGAATCATAGGAATGAACATGGCCCCGGTCAACGCGGGAGTCCGTCGCAAGGCGCCTGCGGGCTTGCCCCTAGACCTCGGTCGTGGTATCTACGGGCCAGCGGCGGCGGGCGGGTGGCGGTGGTTCGTTCCGGTCGATGGCGAAGGGGCACGATGACGTACTGCGTGGGGATCATGACGCATGAAGGGCTGGTGATGGCCTCCGACTCCCGGTCCAACGCCGGGTACGACCAGGTCAACATCTGCCGGAAGATGCACACCTTCGTCACCCCCGGCGAGCGGATGTTCGTGCTCCTCTGCTCGGGCAGCCTGTCCTGCTCGCAGTCGGTCATCACCCTGCTCCGACGCGACTTCGACCAGGGGCTCGGACTGGCCAGGGCCGAGTCGATGTACGACGCGGCCAGGGCCGTCGGCGATCAGGTCCGGCGGGTCTCCGACATGGACCGCAAGGCGCTCGAACAGGACGAATACCACTTCAACGTCCACCTCGTGCTCGCCGGCCAGATCCGCGGTCAGGCCCACGACCTCTACATGATCTACCCCCAGGGCAACCCGCTCCAGGCGACCGAGGATTCCCCCTACCTCCAGATCGGCGAGTGCAAGTACGGCCGGCCGATCCTCGATCGGGGCATCCGCTTCGATCGGACCACCCTGGAAGACGCCGCCCGCTACGCCATGATCTCACTCGACTCGACCATCCGCTCCAACGTCACCGTCGGCCCGCCGATCGACCTGCTCGTCTACGCCAAGGACGAGTTGAAGGTCACCCGCTACCGCCGGTTCGCCGCCAAGGACCCCGACCTCCTCGCCGTCCACGCCCAGTGGGAGCAGGCCCTCCGCCGGGCCGTGCAGGAGTTGCCGCCGGTCCGGTTCGAGGACCCGGGGTCGGAGTCCTGACGCCGATCGCTCAAAGATACCCCAGATCCGCCAGCCGTTGCTGGATCGCGGCGTCTTCCTCCTCGGAATAGGCCGACGACCCGTCCGCCTCGCCGTCCGCCGGGCCCACGGGGGCGATCGCCGGGGCCCCGGGGGCCTGCGCGACGCTCGGGTCGAACAATTCGAGCAGCGGCCGGCCGTCCATGTCGGCCGGGACCGGCACGCCCAGCAGGTGGAGGACCGTCGGGGCGATGTCGAGCAGGGTCGCCCCTTCGGGCTTCGAGCCGGCCCGGACGGCGGGGCCCGAGGCGATCAGGACCCCCTCCATCCGGTGGTCGCCGGTCGGCCCGAACGAGGGGGAGATGAGCTTGTTGGTCGTGAAGTCGTGCAGGCCGATCGTCCGGTACCGCCAGTCGCGGAGGACCACCGTCAGGTCGGGCGCCAGGTGGCTGTGCGGGCCGTCGTAGAGGTCTTCGCGCTCCAGGACCTTCCCGACCAGGGGCTCGCCCGTCTCGGGGTGGGGGATGGCCAACAGGCCCGCCTTGAGGTCGTCTAGGAGCGGCCGGACGTCGGCCTCCTCCACGCACCCCTGGGGCTGCCGGCCCTTCTTGTTGACGAAGATCTGGCCGAAGTTCCCCTGCGAATAGGCCCTCGTCTTCGACCAGTCGATGTGCCGGCGCGACAGGAAGGCCGACTCCGCCAGCCGCTCGATCGGCCCGGTCTGCTTGCCCCGGAACCGGCCGACCCGCTGCTCCGCCAGGCCGAGCTTGACCATCTGGTTGTAGAACCACTCGGGGGTCGCCCCCCGGTCGTAGAACCACCGCTTCTGCTTGACGTAGAGCGAGTCCTGGAGCGCGATGTCGCCCCGGCCCAGGAGCCAGACGTTGAAGTTGACGTACCAGTCGACCGGGCCGAAGCCGTGGTCGCTGATCAGGAGCAGGGTCGTGTCGGGGGGCAGGGCGGCCTCGATCGCGGCGATCCCGTCGTCGAGCTTCTTCCAGAAGTCGACGTAGCCGGCCCGGACCTTGGACAGGTCGCGGCCCCGGGCCTCGCGGTGGGTCGGATCCCAGACGTGCCAGAGCTCGTGCTGGATCCGGTCGGTGGCCATCAGGTCGAACATGAAGAGGTCCCAGTCGCACCGCTCCATGAGGAACCGGACCGCCTTGAGGTGGTGGTCCAGGTAGTCGGTCAGCTCGGCCAGGGCGTTGACCTCGTTGCCGCCGTCGTGGACCGCCGTCGACCAGGGCCGATACGGCCCGACGACCTGCTCCAGCTCGGCGAAGATCGCGGCGTCGGAGGCGAAGTCGGGGGCGTCGGCCGGGCTGAGGAAGTCGCCCAGGAAGAACCCGGGCCCCTTCCGCGCCGGGTAGCTCATCGGCACCCCGCCGGCGACGGTCACCTTGCCGTACTTCGCCGCGACCTCCCAGACCAGCTCGGCCTGGATCGCCCGGGACGAGTTGACCCGGCCGTGGAGCGGGTCGTGGCCGTATTCGAGGAACTCGAAGATCCCGTGCTTGCCCGAGTTCTTCCCCGTCATGATCCCGGTCCAGGCGACCGGGCTGAGCGGCGGGAAGATCGACCCGAGCGTGCCCGAAGCCCCATGCCCCATCAGCCTGGCCAGGGTGGGCAACTCGCCCGAATCCGCCAAAGGCCGGAGCACGTCCCAAGTCGCCCCGTCGAGGCCGAGCACGAATACCTTCATCTCGCTACGCATCCTTCCCGGATCAAAACAGGGCGACTGCATGGCCCATTCTACCCACTTTTTCGCCCTCCGGAGATCAATCCGAGCGATTCATCACAGGTCCGCGGGCTATCTGGGCGCGAACTGGAGTAGCGAGCAGATCGGCCGAGGCGGCTCAATGAGTTGATTGTCGCCTTCCGATTAAGGCGCATGGAAAACCCCGGCTGGTCGAGCCGGGGTTTCTGGCCTAGTGCTCTTACGGATAGGAGTTACGCAGTTGGCCACTTGAGGCAGCTTTCTGGGCGTCTGAAAGGTGCCGGATTGCTGCTATCCTGCCCAAACTGTGCAGCGGTCTTGCTGCACCTACTGGACAAAGGCCATCAACTGCGTAACTCCTAACGGAATCTCAGAAGCTGAACCGGAATTGGGAAGTCGTCGGCGGCGCGGAAGATCCGACATAACGAACCTTCCCCCTGATGATCGCATAACGCTCATTAAAGTGGACCATGTTGCCCATCCCGGCTTGGGACGCATGGATCCGAAGATCAACGAGAACCCCACCTTTGATCTGCGTGATCGACTCGATAATCCCAGTCCAACCCTCGACTTTGCGTTCTGCCGGGCTGATGAAGTTCTGAAAATAGGCAATCCGGTCCTCGGGGACGCCGAGATTCGCCCGATGGAGGGTGTCCTTGACCTTCTCGTGGAGGTCCTTTTGAGCTTCAGGCACCCTGGGGTCCACGAACACCCTCAAGGCGAATTGCGGGCGTGGCGGTTGCTCCGCCTCTTGGCCCGACGCCAGACCAAGCGCTCCCGAGAGCAGGATAGGGGCAATCGAGGCAATAGATCGCATGCGATCGAACATGTACATTCTCCCTCCGGCGACTTGAGGTCAAGGTCCATTCTGGTAGCTGATGGACCATTCATTGGGGTTGTTGTACCCCATGAGGGTCCAATTTTGTGTTCCGAGGTCTTGGGAGACCATATTGCCTGCTTGATCCGCCCAGACGATCTGATTCTGTTGGGTATAGGTGAGGATCACGCCCGTCGGATAGAATCCGTTGGGACCGTTGGGCGGCGTGGCGCACTTGAAGTCGCAGATGGCGAAGTTGTTTGTCCCGTCGTTCAACTGTCGAAGGACGAAATTGTTATCTGGACCCTGATCATTAGGATTGGGAGATTTGGGATTATTGGGCCGCCAAGGGGTGCTGAGGTCAGGCCGTGGCTGCCCCAAGGCAATAACATTTGTGATCATCTCTTGGACCGTGAAGTTACCAATTTGAGGGCCAATCGTCTTGCCGTTGGATTTGAGGACGAAGTAGATCCAATCGCCGGTCTGGCCGTCCAAGCTCGTCGCGGTGGGATTCGTGGCGTTGGTCGGTGGTATATGATCGCAATAAGGAAATTGCGCGTTCGCGTTAACTCCCATGATGGCGGATACTTGTGGTGGCATGATGGTGACCGTATACGACACAACCTTGTCCGCCGGGGGTGCCGCCATGCCGGAGGCGCTGCCCGAAGAGTAGTGGATCGTGCATTGGATTTGAAAGGTGCCGGGTAACGCGTTCAGGAGCGTGACGGTGCTGGCCGGCGAAGGAGCCGGCTACGCCTGCGCTATGGGCTTGCAGTCAGTCTGCCAAGTGGCCCAACTCGTCGAGGTGTTGAAGTTGCTCTTGGGAATAGTGACTTGATAGGTCGTCGGATAGCCCAACTGCTCGGGATTGTTGTTGGGCAGCATAATGGAGATGGATTGCGCGAAGACGTGGCCCGACGCCGCGCACAAGACGAGGAGCGAACACATCAAGGCCCTGATGAGCATCTGGGTGTACCTTGTTGCAGATCCGTTGTTGATTCGACAGGGTGAGTGCGGACCTTATCGCAAATCGACCAAATTAAGCAAGGTCAATTTTTCAAATTTTTGATCGCTTTTGGCGATCGTGTGAATCGATCAGGCCCAAGCCCTCTCATGGGGCCGGGCTTTTTTCGTCGACCGGGGCCGAGGAGAGATCCGCCACGCCCGCGCCCGCGCCCGCGCCCGCGCCGCGAAGGGGCCGGCAGCTTGTTGACGAAGGAATTCGGCGCCGTTACCCTGCGCCGACGGCTCGCCGGCGATTGCCCGGATGGACGCGAGCCGCCCGGTCGCCGGGCCCGCCCGGCAGGAAGGTCGAGCTTCCCATGAGCAGGCACGGCATCGCGAGCTTCGGGGCGATCTTCTCGCTCGGCCTCTGGTTCGTCGGCTGGTCGGGCCCGACGGCCCGGGCCCAGGAAGCCGACGACCCGGCCGAGGCCCGGGTGATGGAGCGGTTCCTCGGCGTCCTGGAGAAGACCCCGAGGCGCGGCACGGCGCTCGACCGGGTCTATGGGTACCACGTCGAGCGCGGGTCGCTCGACGCCCTGGTCAAGCGGTACGAGGACCGGACCCGGAAGGACCCGGGGGACGGCGAGGGGTGGATGCTCCTCGGCCTGGTCGAGGCCCAGCGGGGGCGCGACGCCTCGGCCGTCGCCGCGTTCCGCGAGGCCGAGCGGCTCCGGCCCGGGAACCCGCTCGCCCCGTATTACCTGGGCCAGGCCCTGGTCCTCGTCGGCCAGCCCGACACGGCGGTCGACGCCTTCGAGCGGGCCCTGACCCGCAGGCCCCAGCGCGTCGACCTCCTGGAGATCTACCAGAGCCTCGGCCGGGTCCACCAGCGGGCCAGGCGGTCCGACAAGGCCCTGGCGGTCTGGGCCAGGCTGGAGGCGACGTTCCCCGACGACGCCCGGGTCCGCGAGCAGATCGCCGCCGCCCTGGCCGAGGAGGACCAGCCGGCGCAGGCCCTGGCCCGGTACGAGGCCCTCGCCAGGGACGTCAAGGACGAGTACCGCAAGGTCCAGTTCGCGCTCGAGTCGGCCGAGCTCAAAGTCCGGCTCGGCCGCTCGCCCGAGGCCCTGGCCGACTTCGAGAAGCTCCTGGGCAAGCTCGACCCCGGCTCCTGGCTGTTCAAGGAAGTCCGCCGGAAGATCGAGGACGTGTTCCTCCGGGGCGACGACCTCGCCGGCCTGGCCAAGTATTACGAAGGGTGGATCGCCCGGACGCCCGACGACGTCGACGCGATGGCCAGGCTGGGCCGGGCCTATGCCCAGCTCGGGCGGGCGGCCGACTCGCGAGGCTGGCTGGACAAGGCGGTGGGCCTCGCCCCGTCGCGCCGGGACCTCCGGCTCGCCCTGATCGAGCAGCTCGGGCAGGAGAAGAAGTTCGCCGAGGCCTCCGCCCAGTACGAGGCGCTGGTCAAGGCCGAGCCGAACAACCCCGACCTCGTCCGCGACTGGGGCCGGCTCCTGCTCCGCGACGCCTCGAAGCCCGAGGCCGACCGCAAAGCCGCCGCCTCGGCCGTCTGGAAGCGGCTCGCCGGGCCCGAGGTCAAGGACGCCGTCACCGTCGCGCAGGCCGCCGACCTGTACCGCCAGGCCGAGATGGTCGACGACGCGATCGCCCTGTACCGGCGGGCGATCGCCCTGAGCCCCGACTCGGCCCAGTACCGCGAGTACCTCGGCGAGTATTACCACCAGCTCAAGCGCCCGGCCGACGCCCTGGCGACCTGGACGGCCGCCCCGGCGAAGTCGGCCGCCGAGAAGGGGAGGCTCGGCGAGGTCCTGGCCGGCTTCGGCTACCGCAAGGAGGCGCTCGACCCGTTCGTCCGGGCGGTCAAGCTCGCCCCGGACGACTTCGACCTCCGGGTCAAGCTCGCCGACCTCCTCGTCGCCCTCGACCGGCCCAGGGACGCCCTGGCCGAGCTCGCCGTCGCCACCAGGTTGGCCGACGCCCCCGAGCGGGCCGAGGCGGCCCTGGCCCGCGAGATCGCCGCTTACCAGGCGGCGAAGATCCTCGGCGAGCGGGTCGCGGCCCTCAAGGGGGAGCTCGACGCCGGCCTCGACCCTAATGCCGACCGCTGGACCCGGCTGGCCCGCTACTTCGAGGCCGACGGCAAGCCGGCCGAGGCGATCGCGTCGGCCGAGCGGGCGACCGCGGCCGACCCGAAGTCGATCGTCGCCTGGTCGACCCTGGGCCGGCTCCAGGAGGCTTCGGGCAACCTCGCCTCCGCCGCCGACGCCAACCGCAAGCTCGCCGCGCTCGACCGCCGGAACCGGGCCGAGTACCTGTCGGCGATCGCCCGGCTCGAAGCCCGGCTCGGCCGGACCGGCGAGGCGCTCAAGGCCGGCCGCGAGCTACTCGCCGCCGCCCCGGGGAACGCCGAGCGGCACCAGGAGTTCGCCGAGCTCTGCTTCAACCTCGGCGAGGTCGACGAGGGGCTCGACGCGCTCCGCCGGGCCTCGCGGGCCAACCCGTCCGACCCGAAGGCGTCGAACACCCTGGCCGACGCGCTGGCCCGCCAGTTCCGGACCGAGGAGGCGATCGAGCTGTACTGGCGGGCCTTCGACCGGACCAAGGAGCTCGACGCCCGGCTCGCCGTCGTGGCCCGGCTCGCCGACCAGTACATCCAGCGGAACCAGTTCGATCGGGTGATCGCCCGGCTCGAGCGCGAGCTGCGGGAGCCGGAGCGGAAGCGCGAGCTGGCCCTCTGCCTGGCGCAGGCGTACCAGGCGGCCGGCGACCTCGGCACCGCCCGGCAGCAGCTCGAATCGCTCCTCTCGGCCAACCCGCGCGACTCCGCCCTGCTCGTGCAGCTCTCCAACCTGGCCGAGGCCGAGGGGGACGTCTCGGCCGCCTCCCGCTACCTCAAGGTCGCCGTCGACATCGCCCCGACGCCCGAGGGGACCGCCCGGCTGGGCAACCTCTACCTCAGGGCCGGCGAGACCGCCGAGGCCGAGGCCGTCTGGGCCCGCCTCGCCTCCGCCGACCAGGACGCCTCCCGGGCCTTCGCCGCCATCGACAGCCTGCTCGCCGCCGGCAAGAACGAGACCGTGCTCACCCTCACCGAGCGCCTGCTCCTGAAGCGGCCCGACGACTGGGACGCCCTCTACCGCGAGGGGGTCGCCCTGAACAACCTGGAGAAGCCGGCCGAGGCCGCCCGGCGGTTCCGCCAGATCCTCGACCTGAAGGCCGGCGACGACGACGTCGCCGCGATCCCCAAGTCCAGGAAGCGCGGCGGGACCACCGGCCCGAGCGGCGTGGCGGGCGCCCGGATGTCGGCCTTCTACCAGTACCCGCTCCACCAGCGGATGTCGGCCGTCTATCAGCTCCGGTCCTTGACCCGGCTCGACACCCAGCGCTTCTACTCCACCGGCACGAACACCATCTGGGCCCCCGCCGACTTCGGCCAGTCCCGGATGGCCGCGCTCGCCTGGCTCTACGCCGGGTCGCTCAAGGAGCCGGACCCCGAGGCCTGGGCGAACGCCCGCAAGGCCGAGGCCGAGCAGCCGGGCGCCGACCCCCGGCGGCTCTGGGACCTGTACTACCTCGCCCTCGTCCGGGCCAACCCCCGCGAGACGTACCCCGCGGCCGTCCGCCTGTCCCGGGCCCAGCCCAACGACCCGGCCGCGCAGTACGCCTTGCTCAGCGCCGTGGCGGGCCGGGACAGCGACCCGGCCACGAACACGGTCGTCCGGATGGGGAACGCGAGCAACGCGGCCAAGGTCGACAAGACCCCGCCGCTGCCGCGGGCGGAACAGGCCCTGCTGCTCGAAGCGTTCGAAGGCCTCCGGAGGCGCCGGCCCGACCTGATCCAGTCGACGATCCTGGCCAACGTCACGACCGAGCTGAAGCGGGCCAAACGCGAGCCCGAGGCCGACGCCCTCGCCAGGTCGGCCATCGACGGGGCCGGCACGCTCGAAGCGGTCGCCTCGGTGCTCCCGCTCGCGGCCGAGCGGGGCGACGTCGACGGCCTGATCGCGCTGATCGAGCGGCACGAGCGGCTGGCCTCGGCCTCGGCTTCGAACTCGCCCCCCGCGTCGTTCAACAACGCCCCGGTGGCCCAGGCGGTGGCCCGGGCGATGGGGGTCAAGGCGGAGGCGAAGGACTACCCCGCGATCCTCCGGCTGCTCGACCGCGTGCTCGCCTCGGCCGCCCGGCCCGACCAGGTCGCCCGCCGCCTCAAGGCCAAGAACGCGGCCGTCGCGGCGAATTCGAACTACTTCATGATCTACACCAGCAAGGCCCAGAGCAACCGCTACACCACCATCGACTTCCCGTCGCCCAACCCGTTCTTCGACTACGGGTCGATCTACGCCCTCCGCAACGCCTTCGAGGTCTACAAGAAGGGGGACCTCGCCAGCGACCTGATCGCCCGATTCCGCGCCGAGGCGGCGAAGGCACCCGACGACGCCAAGGTCTACCCGACCCTCGCGACGAGCTATCTGCTCTGGTGGAACGACGAGAAGGACGAGGCCCTCAAGGAGTACAACCGGGCGACGGAGCTGTCCCGCAACGACGTCGAGCTCAAGCTGAGCCTGGCCGAGCTCCGCGCCCAGCGCGGCGAGCCGGCGGAGGCCCTGGAGGCGGCCGACTCGGTCGAGCCGCTCGACCAGAAGACGATGCAGCGGCGCGAGATCCTGGCGCTCCGGCTCTCGGTCCTCGCCGGCGACGTCGACCGGGCCCGCAAGGCCTCCGAGCGCCTCTTCGGGCTCCGGCTCGACGGCGAGACCCAGGTCCAGCTCGCCACCCAGATGAACCAGCTCGGCATGCACGAGCTGTCCGAGGCCGTGCTCGCCCGGGCCCGCCGCCGCTCCGGCGGGAACGCCCAGGCCCTGGTCGCGCTGATGCTCCAGTACCAGCGGCAGGGGAAGGCCGACGTCGCCGTCCAGGTCGCCAACCAGATCCTCCGCCAGACCAGCGGGGCCCGCCAGGCCCAGCCCGGCTCGATCACCGCCGCCGACCAGTCGCGGACCCAGGCCGTGCAGGTCTTCGCCCGATCGGGCAAGCTCAAGGAGCTGATCGCCCGCGCCGAGGCCCAGCTCGCGACCTCGCCGACCTCGCTCCAATTGCTCCAGACCCTGGTCGACTACTATCAGGCCGACGGCCAGCGCGACAAGGTGAAGGCCACCTACGAGAAGATCGCCAGGGTCCGGCCCGACGACGCCCGGCTCCGGTTCCAGATCGGCCTCCAGCTCTCGCAGGCCGGCGCGGCGGCCGACGCGCTCGACCACTTCCGGGCGGCCTTGAAGAAGGAGCCCGCCCTCTTCGCCAACCAGTATTTCCAGGTCCAGCAGGCATTCCAGCAGGCCGGCAAGGCCGACGAGCTCGTCAAGCTCTACGAGGCGATGGACTTCAAGTCGTTCCGGACCAACCCCTACATCATCCAGAACACGATCCAGAACCTGTTCCAGAACGACCAGACCCGCGACCAGGGCCTGGCGCTCCTCCGCAAGGCCTGGAAGGACCTGCCCGAGGCGAGGGCCTCGTTCCTCGGGGCGATCCACAACGACCGGGTCTGGCAGCTCCCCGAGATCTACGAGTACGCCCGCGAGGCGATCATCCCGCCGGCCAACCGGCCGCTGCTCAACCCCTGGGCCGGGATGGACGAGGTCAACAGTTGGGCCGGCGACGGCGCCGTGACCAACGTGATGACCCAGGTCATCGAGGCCTCGAACCGCCAGGGGAAGCTCGATGCGCTGGCCCTCGAGGTCGCCGAGGCGGTCAAGCGGACGCCCGAATGGCTCGGCGGCAAGGCCCTCCTGGCGGTGCTCAAGGCCCGCCGGGGCAAGGTGGACGAGGCCCGGCTCGAGCTCGAGCCGCTGGCGGCGAAGGGTGTCGCCATCCCGATGTATGCCCGGATGGTCATCGCCCAGGAGGTCGACAAGGTCGAGTCGCTCCGCGACGTCGAGCTGAAGCTCCTCGAGGCCGCCCTGGCCGACAACGCCGAGGAGATCCGGAGCAACGGCAACGGGTTCCAGCTCGACCCGCGCCGGAGGCTGGCCCTGCTCTACAAGAAGGTCGGCCGGCCCGAGGCCGCCCGCGACCTGGTCCTGGCGGCCGCCCGGTCCGGGCCCGATTCCAGCATGTACGACGCCAGCTATGCCGCCTACCAGAAGCTGAACCAGTCGATCGCGATCGGCTCGATGCTCTTCGACCTGGGCTATCCGGCCGACTCGGCCCGGTTCTACAGCGAGGTGGCCAACGACACCCAAGGGCTGGAGGCCGCCCGGCAGATGTACAGCGGCGGCCAGGACCCCTTCGCCGGCCAGATCGCGCAAGGGCTCGAGCGGTCGCTCCAGGGCATGAACCGCGACACGCTCGCCCGGACCTTGCGGACGATCCTCACGCCCAAGGGCGACGCCCAGCCGGGCGAGCCCCGGCTCGACCTCGTGCTCCTCTGCCACCCCCGCGAGCTCGACAAGGCGGGCGTCTTCTGCCTCTTCGAGGCGTCGATCAAGGCCCTCAAGGGCGACAAGGACCTCGACGCCGAGGTCCGCGACGCGATCGACCGGCTCGTCGCGAGCCACCCCGACGACCTGTCGGTGCTGGCCGCCTCGGCGCTCTACGCCGGCCTCGACGGCAAAGGGGCGTCGATCGCCGGGCCGGCCGAGCGGATGGCCCGGCTCCTCGACGCCAGGCCGCTCGACCCCGTGCCCGCCGGCGGCCGGGCCAACGCCCGCCAGCGCGAGGAGGCGGCGCGGCAGCTCCCGGCCTGGGTCGTCGCCCGCGCCTGCTCGGAGCACGACGAGACCCGCTCGATCGGCGACAAGCTCGCCGCCCGGGGCCTGGAGGCGGCCCGCCGGCAGCTCGACAACCGCTGGAGCCTGGCCATGCTCCGCGAGGCGGGCCAGTCCGCGCTCGACCGGGGCGACAGGCCGGCCGCCGAGGCCGCCTGGCGCGGGATGCTCCGGGTCGTCCTCGCCCCGACGGCCGCCCCGAAGCCGGCCACGACCGCCGCGCCGACCGCGCCGGCCCGTCCGGCAGCGACTCCGACGCCGACGATCGCCCGACCGGCCGCGGCGGGCCCGGCGGTGATCACCCTGGAACGGTTCGAGCAGGTGGTCCAGCTCGCCCGGCTCGCGGCCGACCGCGACCTCGCCCGGTTCTCGATCGACGCCGTCCGCGAGGCCCTCGCCGGCGGGCCGCCGGTCACGCCGATCGCCGTCGGCAACCCGAACGGCCGGGTCATCCGCAGGGGGGTCGGCGATGCCCAGGTCGACCCCGTCGCCCGGAAGGTCGAGGAGCAGTTGTTCGTCATGGACGCGACCTGGGCCCGGGGCAAGGCCGACCCCGTCGCGGTCTACGAGGTGCTCCGCGACGCGGTCCTGCCCGGGGCTCGCGCCGGCGAGGTCTTCCTCTACCCCCGGCCGCTGGCGATGGCCCCCCTGCGGTCGCCCCGGAGCGTCGGGGCCCTGCTGGCGCGGTGGACCGTCCGGGCGGGCCGGTCGGACGAGCTGAGGGCGGCGATCGAGGCGAGGCAGTCGAGCCCGCTCGCCGCGGCCCCGGCAAGGGTCCTGCTCGCCCAGCTCGAATGGGAGCGGAAGGACTACCCGGCGGAGAACCGGGCCCTCGACGCGATCCGCGAGGGGGTCGCCAAGGGGTCCCTGGCCGTCACCGGCGAGCAGGCCTGCCTCGCGGCCCTGCCGGCGCTCGAGGCGAGGGAGTCCGCCGAGGCCGCCGCCCGGGTCGTCGAGTCGTCGATCCCCCGGGTCGCCTCGACCGACGGGGAGGAGCCGGTCGCCGGCCTGCTCGTCCGCCTGGCCCGGCACGAGCTCGCCTCGGACCGGGCCGTCGACGCCAGGAAGCACCTCCGGGAGTTCCAGGACCGGGCCCAGCAGTCCACCGTCCGGTACGGTGGCGACTACGCCCTCTTCCGCCGCCGGTCCCAGCTCGCCCGGGCCGCCGGCGAGTTCGCCAGGGCCGGCCTGCTCGACGACGCGCTCGACCAGATGGGCCAGTACGCCGACGCGCCGGTCTCGGCCGACTACGGCGACGGCTCGGACATCTCCAACGCCTTCGCCCAGGCCGCCCGGCTGGTCGCGGCCCTCCCGCCCGAGGAGCGATACCTCCGGCTCAAGTCCTGGGCCCTGCCGACGCCCGAGCGGAAGTCGGTCCGCTGGTCGTTCCTCCGGGTGAGCGACCCCCGCCCCCCCTCGCCGTTCGAGGGGCCCAAGGCCGTGGCCGACCGCGGGATCGCCGGCTTCACCCCCATGCTGATCGAGGCCGCCCGGGCGACGGGCCGGCTCGACGCGCTCGCCGCCGAGGTCAGGCCCCTGGCCGACTCGAAGGTCGAGAACGCCGCCAGGCTCCTGGCCCACCTGGACCTCGCCCGGGGGGTCGTCCCGGACGCCCTGCCCAGGCTCCGGTCCCGGCTCGACGAGCTGAAGCAGAAGGCCCCGAGCCCCGACCCCCGCTTCAACCGCGGCCCGGCGCCCGACCCGGCCGACTACCGCCTCGCCCGCGAGGCCTTGGCCTCGCCCGACCCCGCGATCAACGCCGTCGGCGAGGAGCTGGCCGCGACGCTGATCGAGCAGACGCAGGGCGCCTTCAACACCTGGTTCGTCGGCCAGTCCCGTCGCGACCTGGCCCGGTACCGCGCCAGGCGGGCCGGGGCCCCGGCCGAGGCCGACGCCCACGACCCGGGCCTCGCCTGGTGGTCCCCCCGGTACGCGACCCTGTACAAGCCCGAAGCCGGGCGCGAGCGGGCCCTCTGGGCCGAGTCGGCCGGCGTGGTCGGGCACGCCTCCGGTCCCGGCCCGATCGACGTCCTGATGTTCCGCTATCCCCTGGCCGGTACCTTCGAGTTCTCGGTCGACGCCCACGCCGAGGCGAGCGTCGGATACGGCGGGCTCTTCGCCGATCCGGTCGCCCTCAACTACCCGAGCGGCGTGCACAGCCTGGGCTACGGCCAGGTGGTCGCCCGCCCCGGGACCTTCGCCCGGGCCGGTGCATTCAACCGGATCACGATCCGGACCGAGCCCGGCAAGGTGTCCTACCTCGTCAACAACCACCTGTTCTACGAGGACGCGAAGCCCGGCGGCACGAGCCCCTGGCTCGCCCTGGGCGCGGGCGGCCCACGCCAGGCCGCGTTCCGCAACCCGACCCTCGCCGGCCGCCCCGAGATCCCCCGGGAGGTCGCCCTGTCCGGCCTCGACAGCCTCGACGGCTGGGACCAGTCCGGCTTCGGCGACACGGTCCCGAACCGACGCGGGGCCGGGCTCGACCCGTTCGGCCGCCGCCCGAACGCCCCGAGCAAGCCCGAGGACTTCGACTGGCACGCCGCCGACGGCGAGATCCGCGGCCGGCGCCTCGACCCGGCCGCGGGCGCGAACGTCGACACCTCGAACTCGTTCACCCCGGTCAGCAACCTCGACTCCCCGGTCGGGCCCCAGGTCGTGCAAAGCCGGCTCGCCTACCTCCGCCCGCTCGGCGACGGCGAGTCGATCGCCTACGAGTTCTTCTACCAGCCCGGCGAGACGATGGTCCACCCGGCGGTCGGCCACCTGGCCTTCCTGGTCGAGCCCGACGGCGTGAGGCTCCACGCCCTCGTCGCCGCGACCGAGGGCCCCGGCGAGCCCGGCCCCGGCAACGTCCTCGACGACCCGGCGGGACGCCGAGGGGCGTTCGCCCTCAAGCCGGGCGCCTGGAACTCGGCCGTCGTCCGGCTCAAGGGGGCCACCGTCGCCGTCGAGATCAACGGCCAGCTCGCTCACGAGCGGGCCCTCGACGCCGACGACGACCGGATCTTCAGCCTCTACCACGACAAGGCCTCGACCGCCGCGAGGGCCCGCAATGTCGTCCTCCGGGGCGACTGGCCGAAGGAGCTCGGCCCCGACGCGGCCGGCAACCTCTTCGCCCGGCGCGAGCCCGAGGGCGACCGATCCGCCCGGCGGGCCCGGGCGGCGATCGTCGACGAGCCGACCTTGCTCCTGTCGGCCGGGAACGTCGCCCGAGGGGCGCGCAAGCTCCCGCCGGCCGAGCGTTATGCTCGGCTCCTGGGCTGGGTCCTGCCCGGCGACGACCACGCCTCGACCCGCCTCGCCGCCGAGTTCGGCCCGACCGACGGCCAGGCGCCCCCGACCGGCCCCTCGGGCCCGGGTTCGCGGGTCGCGGCCCCGCCCGCCCTGGATTCGCCCGCCCTCGACCTCGTCGCCTCGGCCGCCGAGGTCGGCAAACTGGACGACCTGGCCGAGGCGGTCGCGAAGGCCGAGGCCCCGACCCCGACCGATCGACGGGGGCGGCTGGCGCTCCTCGCCCTCGTCGAGGAGGCCCGAGGGAAGGTGCCCGAGGCCGTCGCCGCCCTCGACGAGCTCAGGGCCCTGGCGAAGCCCTCGATCGCCAAGCAGACCCCCGACTGGCAGCGCTGGCCCGAGCTGATCGCCGGCTCGGCGCTCGCCGCCAGACCGGGCACCAACGCCGCCGCGACCGCCCTGCTCGACGAGGTGGTCGAGGTGATCCAGCGCGATTTCCACGTCGGCCCGCTCGAACTGCCGATCCGCCACGCCCGCGCGGTCGCCCGGTCCCTGGCCCACCCCGACCCGGACCTCCGGCCCGGCGACGCCCCCAGGGACCGAGGTTGGATCCACGCCGCCCTCGGGACCGCCGACACCAAGGGACGCGGCCTCCCCTGGCCGACCTGGGCCTACCGCGACGGCGCCTGGCTCCACGCGCCCGGCCACCACTTCGACATGCTCTTCCTCGCCACGCCCCTCCGGGGGGACTTCGAGGTGACCTGCGACCTCACCGCCTTCGGCTGGCGCGAAGCCCGGCTCTCCTACGCCGGGACCAGCATCGGGCTCAACTTCAGCTGGAAGGAGTACGAGGTCCAGCACTATGGCCGAGCGGACGGCCCCAACGTCGCGATCGACCCGCCCCTCAAGGAGGGCGGCGACTGGTACCCGTTCCGCCTGGTGGTCAAGGACGGGCGGATGACGACCTTCGCCCAGGGACGGAAGCTCGACGAGCGGCCCGTCGGCGGCGAGGGGGACCCGTGGCTGGCGATCTTCGCCTCGGGGCGGCTCACCACCGGCGTCCGGAACCTCAAGGTCGGCGGCTCGCCCGCGATCCCCGACCGGCTCCACCTGTCGGCCTCCTCCGACCTCGCCGGCTGGCTCGGCGACTACTACGACGAGCCGACCCGCGGCGACGACGCGACCTGGCAGAAGCGCGGCGAGGAGATCGTCGGCCGCAGGCTCCGCGTCGAGCCCGAATCGGCCATGAGCGACGCCTACGGCAACCAGCAGGGCAAGGCGGCCGAGACCGTGGCCGGCTCGAAGCACGAGAGCATCCTCCGCTACGCCCGCCCCCTGGCCGAGGACGGCGAGGTCGCCTACGAGTTCTTCCACGACCCCGGCCGGGCGATGGTCCACCCGGCGCTCGATCGCCTGGCGTTCGTGCTCGAACCCGACGGCGTGAAGGTCCACCGGGTCACCGACGGCAAGCACGACCGGACCGGGCTCGACCCCGGCAACCTCCTCGACGAGCCGGCCAGCCGCCGAGGGCCGCCTCGGCTCCCCCTCAAGCCCGGCGCCTGGAACGCCCTGCGGATGACCCTCCGGGGCGACGAGGTCACGCTGAGCCTCAACGGCGAGGACGTCTTCGCCCGCAAGCTCGAACCGACCAACGGCCGCGACCTCGGCCTCTTCTACTTCGCCGACCAGGGCGAGGGCCGCGTCCGCAACGTCGAGTACCGGGGCGACTGGCCCAAGGCCCTCCCGGCCGACCTCGTCGCCCCACCCGAGAAGTGACCGGCCGGGCGACCCGCCCCCGACATCTGCCGAGCCCGAGGAAACCATGCGCCCCCTGACCCTCGCCCTCTCGTTCGCCCTGCTCGGCGCTTCCGATGCCGCCGCCGGCGTGCCCCGCTTCGAGAGGAAGCAGGTCGACGACGCGGTCGGAGAGGTCTGCTACGCGCTGGCGATCGCCGACGTCGACGGCGACAAGCGGCCCGACGTCGTCGCCGCGACCGAGGACGCCATCCTCTGGTACGCCAACCCGACCTGGACCCGCGGGACGATCCTCCGGGGCGGGACGAAGCCGGACAACGTCTGCATCCAGGCCGGCGACATCGACGGCGACGGCCGGGTCGACTTCGCGGTCGGGACCGGCTGGGGCCCGCTCGGCCTGAGGGGGACCGAAGGGCTGGCCTGGGTGTCGAGGGAGGAGGGCTCGGGCCGCTGGCGGGCGGTCGCCGTCGCCCCGGTGCCGTCGCTGCACCGGCTCCGGACCGGCGACGTCCTGGGCTCGGGCCGCCCGCAGCTGATCGCCGCCCCCTTGCAGGGCAGGGGGGTGGTCGAGCCCCGCTGGGGCGACGGGCCGGGCGTCAAGATCGAGGTGTTCCGCCCGCCGGGCCGGCCGGGATCGGACCCTTGGCCGTCGGAGGTCGCCGACGAGGGCCTGCACACGGCCCACGGGCTCCAGGTCGTCGACCTCGACGGCGACGGCCGCGACGAGCTGCTCGTCGCCGCCTGGGAAGGCGTCTTCGTCGTCCGGAACGACGGCAAAGGGCGCTGGTCGCGCGAGCAGTTGGGCGAGGGCTATCGGGGGCCCGGCCCGATCCGGGGGGCGAGCGAGGTCCGGCTCGGCCGGCTCGCCGGGGGCCGCAAGTACGTCGCCACGGTCGAGCCCTGGCACGGCTCGGAGGTCGTGGCGTATACCCCGACCGGCCGGGGCCAGGGGCTTTGGGAGCGGCGGGTGGTCGACGCCGACGTCGACGGCGGGCACGCCCTCTGGTGCGCCGACCTCGACGGCGACGGCTCCGACGAGCTGGTCGTCGCCCAGCGCGACCCGAACCACGACCTGGCCCGGCCCCCGGACGGCTCGCGCATCCTGGCCTACGCCCCGGAGTCGGGCGGCCCGGGCCCGCTCGCCTTCCGCAAGCACGTCATCGACGACGGCGGGATCGCCGCCGAGGACCTGGTCGCCGCCGACCTCGACGGCGACGGCCGGGTCGACCTCGTCGCCGGGGGCCGCGAGACCCACAACGTCCGGATCTACCGGAACCTGGGCCCGCCGGACCGCTGAGGCCGAGGCTCCCGGCCCCGGATGCCGGCGATCCGAAAGAATTCGGGAGAATCGGGCATTCGTCCCTTGCGAGCCTCGAGCGGCGGCGGTACGCTTCGCTTAACTTACTAAGTTAAGTGAGCCGGGGACGAGAGGCGAAGGGGGTGGGGCTTGTCGGATGTCGTCCCGAGCCGGCGCGAGCTGGACGTGCTCAAGGCACTCTGGGGGCTGGGCTCCGGGAGCGTGCGCGAGGTCCACGGGCGGATGTGCCCGGACAACGAGCTGGCCTTCAACACGGTGCAATCGCTCCTGAGGATCATGGAGGAGAAGGGCCTGGTCCGGCACCGGGCCGAGGGGCGGACCTTCGTCTACGAGCCGACGTACAGCCGCGACCGGGTGACCTCGCGGCTCCTGCACCGGCTCTTCGACGGCTCGCTCAGCCAGGCCGTCCTCAGCCTGCTCCAGGCCAAGGACGCCAGCGAGGAAGAGCTCGACGGGCTCGAGCGGCTGATCGCCGAGGCCCGCCAGCGGAAGGGGTCGAAGGGGAAACCGGGCTCGACACCGAAACCCAAGGCGAAGCGCGAGGGGGGCGACTGACATGGCGTGGACATCGCTCGAAGGGCGGTGGTGGGCCGAGGCCGCGCTGGGCGGCTCGATCGTCCTGACCCTGGGCAGCCTCGCGGCCCTGGCCTGCCGGCAGCCGGCGCATCGGGCCAGGGTCGCCACCCTGGCGGTCCTCGGCGGGCTGCTGGCCCCCTGGCTCGGGGCCCTCCCGTTCGCCCCCCGATGGTCGGCCGGGATCGTGCCGGCCGCCCCGGTCGAGCGGCCGGGACCGAGGCCGCTCGAAGGCCCGGCCGCCTCGCCGCCGATCGCCCGGCGGGCGGATTTCGCCGTCGAGCCCGGCCGGGGCGCGACATCGAGCGTCCCCCCGGCCTCGCCCCGGGCGGCCATCGCGGCCCGGCCGCCGGCCGCGCCGATCGCCTGGGCCAAGCTCGGCCTGGCGGCGTATGGCGCCGGGGTCGCCGGGCTGGCGGCCTGGTGGCTGGTCGGGCAGGCGTTGATCCTCCGGGTCGCCGCCCTGGCGAGGCCGGTCGACGGGCCGACGCGCGACCGCTTCCTGGCGATCAGCGGGCCGGCGGGCGAGCGGGTCCGGCTCCTGGCGTCCGACCGGATCAGGCTCCCGTTCACCTTCACCTGGGCCAGGCCGACGATCCTGATCCCCTCCGACTTCTCCGAGGAGGAGGACGGCGAAGGTCTGGCCTACGCCCTGGCCCACGAGTGGTCGCACGTCGAGCGGCGCGACTACCGGACCTGGACCCTGGTCGTCCTGTCCGGCCTGGTCCTGTTCTATCAGCCGCTGTTCTGGTGGCTCAAGCGTCAGCTCAGGCTCTGCCAGGACTACCTCGCCGACGACCGGGCCGCGGCGCTCGGCTCGCCCGAAGGCTACGCCGCCTTCCTCGTCCGACTGGCCCGCCGCCGGGTGGCCGGGCCGACCTTGCCGGCGCTGGGCATCGGCGACCGGCGCTCGAACCTGCATCGGAGGGTCGTCATGCTGATCCAGGACCGCGAACCGTGGGAGCGCCGGTGCCGGACGCTCTGGGGCTCCGCCGCCGCGCTCGTCGCCGGGGCCGTGATCGTCGCCGCCTCGGGCCTCCGCCTCGACGCCGCGCCGGCCGAGACGCCGGCCCAGGACCCGAAGGAGAAGCCGGCCATGACCAAGGCAGAGGCCAAGGGGGAGCGGCTCGAATACTCGGGCATCGTCAAGGACAAGCCGTCCGGCAAGCCGATCGAGGGGGCCACCGTCACCGTCCGCCGATCGATCCTCAAACCGAACAACGACAATCGCTTGCTCCAGGAGACGAAGCACACCACCGACGCGGACGGCAAATATCACTTCACGATCCCGCCCGAGCAGTCGGTCGAGCGGAGCCTCTACATCGAGCTCGACGTCGAGGCGCCCGAGCATGCGTCCCAGACGGGATTCGGCTATGCCCTGGGGACGATCCGCAAGAACGAGGGGCTGGGCGGCCGGCCGTTCTTCGAGACGATCGAGATGTTCCCGGGCAAGGCGATCTCGGGTCGGGTCCAGGGGGCCGACGGCGCCCCGGCCAAAGGCGTCAAGATCCTGGCCTTCTCGCGGACCGACCTGGTGAAGTTCGGCGACCCGAGCTTCACGATGGGCTCGTTCACCCGGGCGACGACCGACGCCTCGGGCACCTTCCGCGTCCAGGTGGCCACCCCGGGCCAGGCCGTCTTCTGGATCTTGCCCGCCGACCTCGCCCCGGAGATGCACCCGCTCCCGGCCGACAAGCGGGGCGACCTCGGGTCGTTCGTGCTGGCGAAGGGGGCCGTCGTGAAGGGCCGGGTCCTCGACGCCGTGGGGAAGCCGCTGGCCGGGATCTTCGTCAACGCCGACCGCGACCGGGCCCAATCGGACGAGATCCTCGGCACGCTCATGGTCTCCGACGCCCTCAACCGATCGGCCGTGACCGACGCCAACGGCGAGTTCACGCTCGCGCCGCTGCCCGCCGGCACCTACTCCCTCCAACCCGGCCAGAACGCCAGCGAGGACAACTTCGACCGCGCCAGGCGACCGCTCGACGACGTCTTCCTGGCCCAGAAGCTGACGATCGCCGAGGGCGAGGTCCCCGAACCCCAGGTGATCCGCGCCGCGCCCCATGTCGTCATCGAGGCGCAATGGGTCGACAGCAAGGGGCAGCCCACCTGGGGATTCCAGAGCCACATCTTCGGCCGGATCGACAAGGGGGCCTGGATGGGCGAGGCCAAGGTGCAGGACAAGGGCAAGGTCGTCGCGAAGGTGCCGCACGGGCTGGAGGAGGTCCAGTTCGGCCTCACGACCAACGAGCACCACGCGATCAAGTACCGGATGGCCCCGGGCGGCCCGCTCCTGACCGGCCGTGAGATCAGGCTCGGGACGCTCGACCACGACGTCAGGGGGATCGAGATCGTCCACTACAATGCCCCGATCCTCACGGTCAAGGTCCAGGACAAGGGCGGCAAGCCGATCCCCGGCCTCAAGGTCGCCGCCAACTACGCCGAGCCCGACGCCGGCGGCGGGATGAAGCTGTACTCCCGGGGGCCGCTCCCGTCGGACGTCCACTTCGAGGTCCAGGAGGACGGCCGGCATCGCTCCTCGCAGCTCTCGCCCGACCGCGAGTTCGTCGTCACCGCCATCGGCGACGGGTTCGGGCCCGGCACGAAGACGCTGACCCTGCCCGAAGGGAAGACCGAGGATCTCGTGCTGACGCTCGAACCGAAGTGAGGCCCCGACTTCCCCACCCCTTGAGGGCCGGAGGATGAAAGCGACCCTGGCGATGCTCATCGCCCTCGCCCTCGCCGGCGCGTCTGGTGCCACCGAGACGGGGCCGATCCGGCTGCCGGACGGCTCGGAATTGGCGGGCGTGGACTTCGACCGCCACGTCTCGCCCCTCTTCGGCCGGCTCGGCTGCAACGCCGGGTCGTGCCACGGCTCGTTCGGGGGGCGAGGGGGCCTGAACCTCAGCCTCTTCGGCCACGACCCGGCCCGCGACTTCCGCGCCCTGACCCGCGACGCGATGGGCCGGCGGGTCACCCCGATCGACCCCGACCGGAGCCTCCTGCTGCTCAAAGCCACCGGCCGAGTCCCCCACGAAGGGGGCCCGAGGCTGGCCGCGGGCTCGTGGGAATACCGGGTGATCCGCGCCTGGATCGCCGCCGGCGCCCGCCGCGACCCCGGGGCCTCGCCCGCCGAGGGGGTCGAGATCCGCCCCGGCGAGGTCGCCCTGGCCTCGCCCGGCGAGTCGGCCAGGCTCGCCGTCGTCGCCCGGTTCGCCGACGGCACCGAGGGCGACGTCACCCCGTTCTGCGACCTCCGGGCCGGGGACGACGCCGTGGCCGAGGTCCTCCCGGGCGGGCGGGTCCGCGGCCTCAAGGCGGGCGACTCGGCCCTGATCGCGTCGTATCGCGGGCTCCTGGCCTCGACCCGGGTGCTCGTCCCGACCGGCCGGCGGGTCGACACCCTCGAAGGCCCCCCATCGGGCCTGGTCGACCGCGAGGTCGACGCCCGGCTCCGGGCGCTGGGGATCGAGCCGAGCGGCCCGGCCTCCGACGCCGAGTTCCTCCGCCGGGCGTCGCTCGACGCCATCGGCGCCTTGCCCTCGCCCGACGAGGTCCGGGGCTTCCTCGCCGACCGGAGCCTCGACAAGCGGTCGAGGAAGGTCGACGCCCTGCTCGCCCACCCGCTCCACGCCGCCCTCTGGGCCGCCCGCTACCTCGACATCACCGGCTGCGACGTCGACGCGATGGAGCGGCCCGACGACCTCCGAGCCCCCCGGGCGGCGATGTGGCACGCCTGGTTCCGCAGGCGGTTCGCCGAGAACGTGCCCTACGACGCGATCGCCCGAGGAATCCTCTGCGCCACCAGCCGCGACGGCCGGGACGTCGAGACCTGGCTCGGCGAGGAAGCCGGGCGGCTGTCGGCCGCCAAGAGCGGGGCCGGGGCGGAGGCCGACTACGCCTCGAAGCCGGGGCTCGACCTGTTCTGGCGGCGGTTCGCCAACGACGAGTACTTCCCGATCGAGCAGATGGCCGAGCGCACGGCCGTCGCCCTGATGGGCGTCCGGCTCGAATGCGCCCAGTGCCACAAGCACCCGTCCGACCGCTGGACCCAGGCCGACTACCGCTCGTTCGCCAACATCTTCGCCAAGGTCCGGCTCGGCCACTCCCCCGAAGGCCTGGCCGCGACCGCCCGGATGCTCGACGAGCGGAGGAAGGCCGACCCGCTCGGCCTGCTCGGGCCGATCCCCAGGCTCCAGGAGGTCTACCTCGCCGACCGCCCCGGCCGGAGGCTGGCCGACCCGTCGACCGGCCGCCCCTCGCCGCCGAAGGCTCTCGGCGGCCCCGAGCTTCCCGAGGCGGGTGACCCCCGGGAGCAGCTCTTCGCCTGGCTGGTCCGGCCCGACAATCCGTACTTCGCCCCGAGCTTCGTCAACCGGGCCTGGGCCGCGTACTTCGGCGCCGGCCTGGTCGACCCGGTCGACGGCTTCTCGGTGGCCAACCCGGCGTCGAACGCCCGGCTGCTCGACGCCCTCTCGGCCGACTTCCGCTCGCACGGGTTCGACATCCGCCGGCTCGAACGGATGATCCTCGAATCCCGGGCCTATCAGCGCTCGTCGGGATCGTCCGACGAAGCCGGGGGGGACGGGAGCTTCGCCCGGGCGTCGCCCCGCCCCCTGATGGCGGAGGTGCTCATCGACGCCCTGAACGACGCCCTCGGCGTCCCCGGCGACTTCGAGGGCGACGCCCGAGCCGGGGCGAGGGCCATCGAAGTCCCCTCGAACCGCGTCGCCTCGCCCGAGCTGGCCCGGGCCTTCCGGGTCTTCGGCCGCCCCCAACGCTCGACGATCTGCGACTGCGAGCGGCCCAGGGCCGCCTCCGTCCCCCGGGCCCTCTTCCTCATGGCGGACCCGGCGCTGCTGGCCAAGATCCGCGACGGCAGGCTCCGGCCGCTCCTCGATTCGGGCCGGTGCGACGCCGAGGTCTTCGAGGAGCTGGCCCTCGCCACCCTCTCGCGCCCCCCGACCGCCGACGAGCTCGACGCCGCCCTCGGGCACCTCCGCGGCCGGGGCGACCGGCCGAGGGCGATGGCCGACCTCCTCTGGGCGCTGATCAACACGCGCGAATTCGTGCTCAACCATTGATCCCCGACCCCGACCCGGAGGCCCCCGGCCATGGCCCGATCGAAGCTCGACCGCGAAGGGTTCCATCGCCGCGACTTCCTCAAGGTCGGGTCGGCCGGCCTGCTCGGCCTGGCCCTGCCCGACCTGCTCCGGGCCAGGGCCTCCGCCGGAGGCCCTGCGGCTCGCGGGAAGCTGGCCACCGGGGTCATCCAGGTCTGGCTCTCCGGCGGGCCGTCGACGATCGACATGTGGGACCCCAAGCCCGAGGCGCCCGAGGAATACCGCGGGGAGTTCCGGGCCATCGCCACGTCCGCGCCGGGGGTCTCGATCTCCGAGCACCTGCCGGCCCTGGCGAAGGTGATGGGCCGCTGCGCCCTGGTCCGGTCGCTGGGCCACACGATCACGGCCCACGGGCCGGGCACCGCCTACATGGCCTCGGGCAATCGGCCGGCCTCGGCCGCGGAGCACCCGGCGCTGGGGTCGCTCGCCGCGAAGCTCCTGCCGGGGCGGCCGGGCGTCCCCCCCTACGTCACCTTCTCCGCCCTCGGCGACGGTGCGCCCGGGGTCGGCCCGGGCTTCGCCGGGCCCGAGTGCGGCCCGTTCGCCGTCGAGGGGGACCCCGGGTCGGGCTCGCTCCAGGCCCGAGGGGTCTCGCTCCCCGACGGGTTCTCGCTCGGGGACCTGGAGGACCGGCGGAAGCTCCAGGCCCGCTTCGATCGCGGCCTGAGGGCGGAGGATTCCGGCGGGCTGATGTCGGGCCTCGACGGCTTCGGCCGCCAGGCCGCCGAGATCCTCCGCTCCGACCGGGTCCGCTCGGCGCTCGACCTGTCGCGCGAGGCCGCTTCGACCCGCGACGACTACGGCCGGACCCCGATCGGCCAGGGGGCCCTGGCCGCCCGGAGGCTGATCGAGGCCGGGGCCCGGTTCGTCACCCTCGGCTTCGGCGGCTGGGACACGCACGTCGACAACTTCCGGGCCCTCCGCGACCGCCAGCTCCCCCCCCTCGACCGGGCGCTGTCGGCCCTGATCCGCGACCTGGCCGCCCGGGGGCTCCTGGACGAGACCCTGGTCGTCTGCGCCGGGGAGTTCGGCCGGACCCCGCGCGTCAACCCCTCGGCCGGCCGCGACCACTGGTCGCGCTCGATGGCGGCCCTCCTGGCCGGCGGCGGGATCCAGGGCGGCGCCACCCATGGCGCGACCGACGGCCGGGGGCTGGCCCCCGCCGTCGACCCCTGCTCGCCCGACGACCTGGCCGCGACGATCTTCCACCGCCTCGGCTTCAACCCCAGGCACGAGGTCGCCACCCCGAGCGGCCGGCCGATCGCCATCTTCCGCGACGGCCGGGTGCTCGACCGCCTGATCGCCTGAGCGATCGTCGACGACCTCGGGATGCCGGGCGTCGCTTTCGCGAGACTCGGGCCGGCGATTTTCACCGAGGGGCGTTGACATCGGGGCTCGGCGTTGGCATTCTAGGATCATGTTGAGACTGAATCTCAGTATCAACGACGCCCCGCCCGGTGCTGGTCCCGCCGGCGGGCCTTGCCGATCCCGCCCATGAATCACCCCTCACCGAACCGCGTGCCGGCCCCGGAGCCGGGCGCATCCGGGCCTCGCCTCCTCGTCACCCGGGGGCGACCCGCCTCGACCTTACCTCCGAGGCCCGCCGGGGTCGCCGGCCCGCCGGGCGCCGTCGCCCGGTGCCACGACCGCATCCCCGACGCCCCCGAGCCCGGCCGTCGAGGCTCGCCGGCCCAGCCCGGGACGAATCCGATCGCCTGATCGGCCGGTCGCCGTCCCGAGGTTCGCCCTTCGGGGCGTGGCGGGGCGTCCGCCGGGGGGAGCAATCGTCGAGCGGATCGACGGCTGCGGGACCACCCCCCGGCGGCGCCCCGCCACGCCCAGAGCATCCCGCCGGCAGGCGCCGGCGAGACTTCCCGAACACGAATCCCATCCCCGAGGAATATCGATGCGACCGGATCGTCCGCGAGCGTTCACCCTGATCGAGCTGCTGGTCGTGATCGCGATCATGGCGGTCCTGATCGCCCTGCTGCTGCCGGCGGTGCAGTCGGCCCGCGAGGCGGCCCGGCGGGCCCAGTGCGTCAACAACTTGAAGCAGATCGGCCTGGCCCTGCACAATTACCACGATGCGGTCGGGACGTTCCCGATGGGCTACTCGGCCCGGGGGAAGTTCGTCGACGGCGAGACCGACACCGCACCGGGCTGGGCCTGGGCGACGATGATCCTTCCGCAACTGGAGCAGGGGCCGATCTACAACGCGGTCAACTTCGCGCAGGGCGTCGAGGCCCCGCAAAGTTCGACGGTCGCCCTGGCGGCCTTGAAGGTGTTCATCTGCCCGTCGGACATGGCGACGAGCCCCTTCGCGGTGCTCGACGGCGGCGGGAACGCGCTGGCGATGATGACGCCTTCGAGCTACGCCGCCTCGGTCGGCAACGACGCGACGGATTCGACCACCGGCCTGAACAACGACGGGTTGGGCAACGGGGTGATGTTCCGCAACAGCGCGGTCCGGCTGGCCGACATCACCGACGGGTCGAGCCAGACCATCCTCGTCGGCGAGCGGGCCTGGGCCAACAGCCAAGGGGCCTGGGCCGGCGTCGTCGCCAACGGGACGACCCGGCGCGGGCCGAAGAACCCGTGCCCGTCCACCGGCGCCCTGTATTACCCCGCGGCCACCCTGGTGCAGGCCCACGGCAACGTCCTGAACACCGACACCGACCCGGACGGCGGGCTCGACGACTTTTCGAGCCTCCACCCCGGCGGGGCGAACTTCGCCTTCGCCGACGGGTCGGTCCGCTTCCTCAAGTCCGTCCTCCGCAACCCCGGCCAGACCTCAGGCGGCGCCACGATCTACTCCCCCGCCGGCCTGATCCTCCAGGCCCTCGCGACCCGGAGCGGCGGCGAGGTCCTCTCGGCCGACTCGTTCTGAACCCGGGCGAGGGCCATCACTCGGCGAGCGTCAGGTCGTCGAAGTACGATCGGGCGTCCGCCTTGGACCAGAGCCCGACCCGGCCCGCGTCGGGGAAGGTCGAGTCCTCGGCCTCCAGGAGCGCCTTGCCGTCGAGGTAGCAGGTGATCCTGGGGCCGAACATCGTGACCCGGAGCGTGTGCCACCCCGTGTCGCCGGCGACCTTGGCGTCGCGGAACATCGTCCGCTTGCCCGCTTCGACCTTGTAGACGCGGAAGTTGTCTTCGAGCGGATTGTAACGGGCGATGTAATAATTCCTCGCGTCCTTGGCCCGCCAGACCAGCCCGCCGCCCTGGTCGAGCTTGCCCGCGACGGCCCGCAGGCGAACCGAGAGGTCGAGGTCCTTCGCCTTCGTCCCCTCGGCCAGCGCGACGTTGAAGGTATCGTCGTCGCTCTCCGCCTCCTGGGCGAGGACCCGCCCCTGGCCGTCCCGCGCGACGACCCATCGGCCGGCCTCGTTGGTGAACCCCCCGGCGATCTTGCCGGGCTCGTCCCGCTCGAAGTCCCAAATCCGCTTCGCCGGCCGGTCGGGCGGGGCCGCCCCCGAGGTCAGGGCGAGGGCGACCAGGAACGCCAGGGCCCGCGCCGGGATGGCGGGCGACGTCGCGCGCTCGGAGTCCAAAGGATCATCCTCCCCGGGCCGGACCGGACCGGCCCGACTCGCGGCCGGACCGTCGTCGAACGTCGGATCGGACCCGATCGTAGCCCGGGCGATCCGGCCGGTGCAAGGATCTCGACGGGGCGACCCGGGCCGGGGGAGGGGCTTCCCGAGGCCGGCGATCGGCACGCCGCTTGCAGGTCCAGCGGGCAACCTCACCTCGATTCACACCCTCTGGCCGCCAATCCGGCTCCCCCGCACGCTCTCGACGGAGTTCGATCATGATCCGCGCCCTTTCCGCCGCCTTCCTGTCGCTCGCCCTGATCTCCGCGTCCGCCCAGGCCCAGGACGGCCCGCTCCGCAGGGCGGGCCGCGCCCTCGACCAGACGGGCAAGAACATCCGGTCGTCGGTCGAGACCGAGGTCGTCCGCGGCCAGGTCACCGCCCAGGAGCGGGACATCCTCAACCGGGTCGGCAAGCGGATCGACTGGGACAAGCAGCTCGCCGGCTCGACCTTGCGGCTGGAGGTCCAGGCCGGGGGCGTGGTGATCCTCCAGGGTTCGGTCCTCTCGCCTTCGGCCAAGTCCCGGGCGGTCGACCTGGCGGAGAGCACCACCGGCGTGACCAGCGTCGTCGACCAGCTCGCCGTGGTCCAGGGGGTCAAGGTGATCGACGCCCGGACCACTGCCCCGGCGGTCGAGGTGACGACGCCCGGGGCCGCGACGGTCGTGGTCCCGCCCGCCTCCAAGGTCATCGTCAGGCCCTGAGCGTCGCGAGAATTGCCGAACAACGCGGGCCGCCGGCCGTCCTCCCGAAGGGCGACCGGCGGCCTTTTTCGTCGGTCGCCGGCCTTCAAGCCTGGCCGTTCGCCCCGCCGGCGAGCAGGGCGAGCAGCGCGTCGTGGTCGAGCGGCTTGATCAGGTGGTGGTCGAACCCCGCCTGCCGGGACCGCCGCCGGTCGTCGTCCTGGCCGTAGCCCGAGATGGCGACGATCGTGCAGTCCCGGCAAGACTCTTCCCGCCTGAGCTGCGCGGCGACCTCGTACCCGCTCATGCCGGGCAGGCCGATGTCGAGCAGGATGAATTCCGGGTGATCCTCCCTGGCCTTCTCGATCGCCTCGGGGCCGCTGTGCGCCGTCGCCACCTGGTGGCCGATCAGCTTCAGGAGCCTCGCCATCCCCCGGGCGGTGTCGACGTTGTCGTCGACGACCAGGATCTTGATCTTCCGGGATTCCTTCGCGGCCGGGATTCCCGAGCTGGCTCGCGGCCCCGAGGGCGGCGGTGATGGTCCCGCCGTGCATCTCGACGAGCTTCTTGACCACGGTCAGGCCGATCCCCAGGCCCGCTTCGGACCGGGCGAGCGTGCGGTCCCCCTGGGCGAAGAGCTCGAACATCTCCGGCAGCTTCTCGGGGGCGATCCCCAGGCCGTTGTCCTCGACCCGGATGACGACCTGCCCCGCCTCGGACCGGGCCGAGAGGGTGATCTTGCCGCCGTTCTCGCTGTACTTGGCCGCGTTGTTCAGCAGGTTGACGACCACCTGTTCGAGCCGGGTCGGGTCGGCGTCGACCCAGAGCGTCCCGGCCTCGATCTGCCGGTCGAGGGTGTGCATGCGCTCCTCCACGAGCGGGGCGACGGTGGCCGCGGCGCTCTCCAGGATCGGGGCCGCGTCGACCACGTCGCGCCGGAGCGTGATCTTGCCGCGGGTGATCCGGGACACGTCCATCAGGTCGTCGATCAGCCGGGACAGGTGGGACATCTGCCGGGTGATCACCTCCAGCGACCAGCCGAGGTGCTCGCCGGCGTCGTCGTTCGAGGAGAGCCGGACCGCGTTGCCGATCGCCGCCAGCGGGTTCCGCAGCTCGTGGGCGAGCATGGCCAGGAACTCGTCCTTGCGCTCGTCGTTGCTCCGGAGTTCCTGGTAGAGCCTGGCGTTCTCGACGGCGATGGCGGTGAGCTGCGCGAGCTGGACCAGGAGGGCCTCGTCGTCGGCGGTGAATTCCCCCTGGGACCGGTCCGAGAGCTGGATCAGGCCCATGTTCTTGCCGTTGCGGCCGATCAGGGGGGCGGCGAGCCAGCCGTTGGGGGTCGCGCCCGAGCCCGCGAGCCGGCCCAGGGCCCGCCACCTCGGGTCGGCCTCGATCCCGTCCCTGGTCAGGCGGATCGGCCCGTTCGACCGGCTCGCGACCTCGAAGAACCGGAGGCCGTCGCCGTCGAGCGACGCGGGGCCCGGGGCGTCCGGCCCGGGGCCGGCGACGACGTTGATCGGCTGCGGGTGGTCCGGGTTGAGCACCATGATGGTCGCCGCCTGCCCGGCGCCGATGAGGTTGCGGGCCTCCTCGGTGACGACCCCGATGACCGAGTTGACGTCGTGGGCCGTATTGATCCGGTTGGCGATCCGGGCGAGGTGCTGGAGCTTCCGGGCCCGGCCCCGGGTCGCCTCCTCGGCATGCTGCCGCTCGGTGACGTCGGCGGCGGTCCCGAGCACCCGGGGCGAGGCCGCGCCCGCCCCTTTGAGGAGCTGGCCGGTGAGCTCGATCCAGCGGAGGTCGCCGTCGCCGCGACGGAACCGGCCCAGGAAGTAGAACCGGGTCCCACGCCTGAGCGTGTCGGCGACCGCCCGCTCGAACCGGTCAACGTCGTCGGGGTGGATGAAATTGGCCAGGAACCGGGCCCGATTCAGGGGCTCGTCGGAGCGGGACTGGCCGAAGATCTCGAAGAGCCGGTCGTTCTCGTAGACGACCCGGTCCTCGGCCACGTCCCAGACCCAGATGCCGAGACCCGCGGCCTCCGTCGCCAGCCGGACCCGCTCCTCGCTCGCCTTGAGCTCCTCCTCGGCCGAGACCCGCGCGGTGATGTCGGTGAACAGGACGGCGACCTTGCGGCTCTCGGGGCCGCCGAGCCGGGACGCATGGACGTCGAACCACCGGCCCATCGACCGGGCCTCGTTGGCGAACCGGACCGACTCGCCGGTCAGGGCCACCTGGCCGTAGACCTCGAACCAGTGGTCCTCGTGGTCGGCGACGATCTCCCGGACCGTCCGGCCCGTCGCGTCCCTGAGCCCGCTGTGGTCGACGAACGCGGGGTTCATCTCCAGGTACCGGTAATCGACCGGGCGGCTGGAAGCGTCGAAGAGGACCTCGATGATGCAGAACCCCTCGTCCATCGAGTCGAGCAATGCCCGGGATTGCGCCTCGCTCGACCGGAGTTCCTCCGACATCCGCCTCGCGTCGACCAGCGCGGACGAGGCCTGGAATGCGGCGGACGCGACCCGGGCGAGGCTCGCCAGGAGGCGCCGATCCTCGGAGTCGAACCGCTTTCCGGCCGAGCAGGCCACCACCCCGATGACCCCGGCGACCTCGCCGTCGCGTCGGAGCGGAGCGACGAGCCATTCGGACGCCTGGCCGGCGTGATGGCCTGGCTTCGCGATCAGCCGGACGTCGTCCAGGTCGGACCCCGAGTCGCCCGGGCCGAAGTCCCCCGGCGTGACTCCCCCCGGCGGCGGGGCGGACGCCCCCGCGGTCGCCCGCCAGCGGAACGCGGGCCCGCGCCCCTCGGGACCGGCCTCGGCCAGGCCGATGCCCGACCCGTCGGCCCGGCACAACGCAGGCGCGGCCTCCGCCAGCTCCCCGAGGACGGCGTCGGGCGACCCGGCTATCGATCGGGCGACCCGGGCCAGGGCCTCGGCCTCGGCCTCGTGGTCGGGCGGCCGGCAGGCCCGACGGCCCAGCTCGTGGGTGATGTCGGCTACCCCGGCCCCGGTGTCGCCGCTCATGGCCTCGTGCCGCTCGCGATCTGCGTCCAAGCCGAATTCCCTGAGTTCATTGGGGCGCGGTCCGATGAGCGACGGGAATGGGGAATCGTCCCGGCGAGCGTTGTCGCATTCGACGTGCCCACGGCCGAAAAATCCTACCGGAATCCCTCAGGGGTTGGCGAGCCCACCCCGGCGGCCGGGGCCGAAAAGCCACGAATATCCCTCCGGACCGGCCTCATCCCGCCTCGTCAGGGCCGCTCCCCCGATCCCAGAGGATCGGTAGCCTTGCCCGGCTCGCCCGCCATCATCGGCACTTTCGCCGCCGGCATCGCCGCAGTATAATCGCCACGCCTCGATCCGCCCTGGCTGCGCCAACCTCTCCATCATCTTATTACGTTATCGAGCCTCTCCAAAGGGACTCCCGATGAGCCATCTTCCCGCCTCTCGGCCGCGGAGAGCGTGCCCCTCCCCGGGCCGCCTGGCCTGGTCGCTGCTCGGGGCGGCTTTGGCCCTGGCCCCGGCGGTCACCCGGGGGCAAACCGGCCCCTCTTCCTTGAACCAGTACCGGGCCGCCGCGCTCTCGGCCAAGGGCGACCCGAGCCGGGGGCGTCGGCTGTTCGAGGACCCGGGCCGGACGAAGTGCGCGACGTGCCACGCGGTCGGCGGGCGGGGGGTGATGCTCGGGCCCGACCTGTCGGGCCTGGGGGGCGGGCGGACCAGCCCGGCGGAGATCCTCGAATCGATCCTCGACCCTTCGGCGAAGATCCACCCCGACTACGCCCCGATGGTCGTGGCCCTGGCCTCGGGCCGGGTCGTCCAGGGGATCGTCCGGCCGATCGGCGACGCCGAGGTCGAGGTCGCGACCTCCGCCACCGAGACCGTCAGGGTCCGCCGGGCGGAGATCGCCGAGCAGGCGCCCGGCCGGGTCTCGGTCATGCCCGCCGGCCTCCACGAGGTGGTCTCGCCTGCCGAGATGGCCGACCTCGTGGCCTACCTCGGGTCGGTCGAGCCCTCGGGTTCCGGCTCGGGCTCGCTCCGCGAGGCGGTCAACGCCCGCGACATTCCCAAAGCCATCGGCCCGGTGGCGTTCCGGCCGATCATCGACCGGGCCGAGCCGTTCCACCGGCCGGTGTGGTTCGGCCCGGTCCCGGGCCAGCCCGGGACCTCGGCCGTCGTCGAGATGCAGCGCGGGCGGGTGTGGCTCCTCGACCCAGACGAGAGCAAGCGGACCTTGTTCGTCGACGTCCTGGCCGAGACCACGCCCGGCGAGCTCACCGGCCTGACCAGCCTGGCCTTCCACCCCGACTTCGCCCGGAACCGCCGCTACTTCCTCGAACTGCACAGCCCCAAGGGCGCCGGTCGGCTGGCGGTCCGGGTCATCGAGCGCAAGGCCGCGCCTGACGGCCTCCGCGACTCGGGCGGGCCGTCGAAGCTGCTCCTCCACATCCCCGTCTTCAGCGAGATCCACAACGGCGGCCACATCGGATTCGGCCCCGACGGGCTCCTCTACGTCGCGATGGGCGACACCGGGCCGCAGGGCGACCCCAGGGGGCACGGCCAGGACCTGGGCACCCTGCTCGGCAAGATCAGCCGGGTCGACGTCGACCGGGCCGAAGGGGACCGAGGCTACGCCATCCCGGCCGACAACCCGTTCCGCGACCGCCCCGGCGCCCTCCCGGAGATCTGGGCCCTCGGCTTCCGCGAGCCCTGGCGGTTCAGCTTCGACCCCCCGACCGGCGACCTCTGGGTCGGCGACGTGGGGCAGGGGCTCTACGAGGAGGTGAGCATCGTCAGGCTCGGCGAGAACCTCGGCTGGAACGCCTTCGAGGGGTTCCGACCCTTCTCCGACCGCTTCGCCAGGGCCGACGCCCGCTACGTCCCGCCGGTCTTCGCCTATCACCACCGGGTCGGCGTGTCGGTCACCGGCGGGTTCGTGTACCGGGGGTCGAAGCACCCGGCCCTCGCGGGCAAGTACATCGTCGGCGACTTCGAGACCCGCCGGGTCTGGGCCCTGGAGCAGCGCGACCGGGTGCTGACCTCGATCGTCGAGATCGGCCAGTCGCCCGAGCGGATCGCCTCGTTCGGCCTCGACTCCGACGGCGAGATCCACGTCGTCGGGCTCGACCGCGGCCTGATCTACCGGGTCGACGCGACCGGGTCCGACCTCTCCCCCGCCGCGCCAACCCTGGCCCGCGAGGTGGTCCCGACCTCGCGCCGCGAGGGGGCCGCCTGGCGGCACACCGAGGCCCGGCCGCCGGCCGGCTGGGCGGGCGAAGCCTTCGACGACTCGTCCTGGCCCGAGTCGCCCGGAGGGTTCGGCACCCCGGGGACCCCCGGCTCGGTCGTCCGGACCGAGTGGCGGTCGCGCGACATCTGGCTCCGCCGGTCGTTCACCCTGGCCGAGTTCGACCCGAAGGCCCTCGCGCTCACGGTCCACCACGACGAGGACGCCGAAATCTACCTCAACGGTGTCCTCGCCGCCCGCCTGCCCGGGTTCGGGTCCGACTACGACGAGGCCGCGATCTCCGACGAGGCCCGCGCCGCGCTCCGGCCCGGCCGGAACGCCCTGGCCGTCCACTGCCACCAGAACGGCGGCGGCCAGTACATCGATGTCGGGATCATCGAGAACCGCGCCGCGGGGCCGGTCGCGTCGAGCTCGGGGGGACGTTGAACGGGCATCGCTCTCGATTCTGGAGTTGGTCGGCCCCTTCCGGGTGGCCGGGGTCGGTACTCCGCCCCCGGAAGCCTTGGGCTGGGCCCGACCACCGGCTCCGGGGGCGGAGT
>JAABUQ010002567.1_pt1 | contig 35590 bp, 36 predicted proteins | sample 5560001 | NCBI WGS metagenome assembly JAABUQ01 (sample SAMN10711888, study PRJNA513371) | rock metagenome | isolation source: Antarctica rocks | place: Antarctica: Victoria Land, Finger Mt nord | collected 2015-12-18
TCGATTGCTTCCAAGGCGTCAGTCACGGCGGATCGCACCTGCACGGCGCGAGCAAGGAAGTGCTGCGCGACGGCTGGGTCGGCGAGGGAACGGCGAAGGGCTGCTGCCTCTTTCACTGTGAGCGCGCTCGACGCGACCAAAAAATCGACAACGTCCTTCGCCGAACGCAGCGACCCTTCCGCATGGTCGGGCGAGTAAACCGTGTTGACAAAGTCGGCGCTGAGGTTGTTGCCAATCCGCTCGAAGCGATCGGGCGTCAAGGGCTATGCTCCATCGCCCAGTCGCGCCACGAATCGGGCAAGTCGGCGGCGACGAGCATATCGCGGACGCGCTTGCGATCGAAGAAAAAGATTCGTGCCATCTCCGCCGTGGTGAGTTAGTGGCTAGGGCGTTCGACGACTTCGACCACGTCGCCGACAGCGATGGCGCCTTCTTCGAGGACGCGCAGGTAAGCTCCCGGCCGAAGTGCTCGCGCAAACGTGCGCACGAAGCCGGGATCGTTCATCACGTGAGCTAGCTTGAAGCACGGGACGCGCGGCGAGGTTACGGCTAAGAGCGTTGAGCCGACACGCCAGCGCTCGCCGATGCGTGCCCCGCTCACGTCAACGCCTCGCAGCGTTAGATTCTCGCCGAACGTGCCCGGCGCTAGCGCGCGGCTAAGCTCGCCCCTCCACCAGTCGTAATCTTCAGCGGCATACGCATATACTGCGCGGTCGGTGCCGCCGTGCGCGTTGCGATCGGCCTGATCGTCGCCGCGAAGATTGACGCCCCGCAGCGGGACGCGATCGACCACGGGCACTTTGAAGATGCTCGTGTTGACCGCGTAACTGTCGATTTCGACGGAACGAACGGCTGAGACATTGACGGATTGGACGATTCCCGTCGCGATCGAAGCAGGCTTGTTAGCGGGCATACCGCTTAACCGCGAGCGCGATGGGCAAACCGACGAAGAAAGCGTGGTCGAGCAAAAACGCGGTGAAGACGAGCGGGTCGAACGCGGCCTTCGGTACCGCGCTTAGCGGCAGCACAACGAGATCCATGAGGACCCAAATCACCGCGCCGTACGCGATGCCAAAGGGCACGGCATGGGTACGCAGGGCTTCGACGCGCAGCGACGCTGCATAGTAGACTGCCGCGAACACGCCGGCGATAGCGAAGTGGATCGCGACGCCAAGGCCGGCGGTCGCAACGCCGCCCGAAAAAGCCGAACTACCGACCAAATCGACCGACGGCGTTGAAAAAGACTTTAAATCCTTAGAGACGCCTGTCGCGCGGTTTCTCTTGGCCGACACTTTGCGTTTAGCACGGGGCTAACGCCGGTTCGACGAAGCGGATCAGTCGTCGAATGTTCTGTGCGGTGGCAGCCATTAGCGTTTGTTCCTTGACATTACGTAGTCCACGTAATCGAAATCGTCGGAGTTTGATAACATCTTGAGCTCAGCGAAGAGCGCCTCAACTTTCTTGCGTTCTCGCCACGAACGTCTGTATTCGTCGTTGTCGGTAAGCTGCTGCGCGTAGCGACGTGCTGCTTCATCAAAAGTCACGGTGATGCGTCGCGCGCGACCCGTTGTACACGCCGCTTTTAGCGGGCAAGCGCTACTACTGCGCGGAGGACGTTCAAAGCGTTTAAGTCGCTAGGGTGACTCGGCTTTCCACGCTGCAAGAATCTCGCGCTCGCGTTCGCGCGGGATTCCCGCCTGTGCGCCGGAGGTCGTAGAATAGGCAGCGGCAGCAGACCACGCACGCGTATCGCGAATCGTTTCGGCAAGCGGCCGAAACGTAAGTCCGGCCGTGCAAGCACGGGCGACGTCGACGTCCATGAAGCCCGGCATCCCAAGCGACGGACCCAGCCATAACGGGAAATCCATCCAACCCGTCATCCCGTTCGCTTCGAGAAAACGTCCGTCGATCCAAACGATGTCCGCGTCGGTTGCGAGTGTGGTTGTCGCTGTCGTCGCCAGCAACTCCATCGACGTCGTGCGCGGGAGCCCCGTGACGTCATAGATACCGCTGCGCCCGTCTTCGATGAGACGGATCATGAACATTGCGAGATCACGTGCATCGATGAACTGCACGAAGCGTTGTGTCGGTCCGGGAACCGCGACCGTTCCGCCCGCAGCGAAGCGGTCGACCCAATAGGTGAAGCGATTAGTCGGATCATACGGTCCCACGATCAGTCCGGGGCGCACGATGATCGCGCGCTCATCGAATACCGCGCGCACGACATCTTCGGCGCGATGTTTCGACGAGCCGTAATTCTGCGGGGCATCGTCGGCAAGCGTCGCATTGCGCGCGACATACGGCGCACGGTCCGCACCGATAATTGGGGCGGTCGCTTCGTACACGGAGATCGACGACGTGAATAGATAACGTCCGGCCGTAACCAGATGCGCGCATGAAGCGGCCACGATCGCGGGAACATACCCGCTGGTATCGATTACGGCATCCCATCCGTTGCGCGGAATTGCATCGAGCCCGCCGTCGCGTTCGCCAACGTAGCGCGTGAGTGCGAGCGTCTCGTCGCCATGCGTTTTTCCGCGAGTGAAGATCGCCGGCTCGTGTCCACGCTCGGAGAGAGCGCCGACGAGGTGTCGTCCCAGAAATGTCGTGCCGCCAAGGACGAGCGTCTTCACGCGGATGCGCGCTTGCCGGATAAGGAGCGCCTCGGACCCGAACGTCTGCCCAGTGCCGGACCGAGACGCAGGTGCGACGGCGGTGTCGATCGTTCACTTCCCCCACGGCGCTTGATCGGCGCCAATAATCCGGCCTCGCGACCGTAGCGGCTTATGGTCTCACGCCGATGACCGGTCTCCGCCTCGATTGCTCGAAGCGACCGTCCTTGGCGCAAGCGCTCGAGAATGCGCTCGCGTTGCGCCGGAGACAACTCGTTCAGGCCGAACAACTCGTTCATGGCCAACACTTCGGACGGCCGCGTCGTATCGCCCTAGCGCCCGTGGCCGCTTTTCCCGCGCTTTGGCAGCGCGCGGCACTGGTGGTCGGAGCGCGTCCCTAAACCGACCCGACGCTGTTGAAAAAGGCTGAAAGTGATCCCTTTTTTTCGAGCTGCGATGCTATACGGCGCGACGGATTTCGGCTATGCCAAAAAAGCCAAGCACGGCACTCGAGATGCCGTTGATCCAATGTCGCGTACGCGGGCCGATGATGTGCCGGACCAGTGAAATAGCGAGCGTGAGCAAAAGCCAGCACAATGAGGAGCCCAAGAAGACGCCGGCTACTGTAAGCAGCGCCGTCTGCAGATCGAACCCGGCCGGCGGAGCGAGAACCGTAAAAATCGCAGCGAACGAAACGATCGTCGGTGGATTCGTCAACGTGAGAAACAACGCGCTCACATACGCAGGTTTAAACCATCCAACAGCACGATCAGGCTGCGAAGGCTGGTCCGAGCGATTAAGAAACATTCGGAGGCCCAGGTACAGCAAAAACAATCCCGCCGCGAAGTGCAATGGCTTGTCGTACAAGAGCATGAAGCGTGAAACTCCGGCAAGCCCGAGGGCTGCGACAAACGCATAGGCACCATCACCCGTAGCAATACCGAGGCCAGTACTGAATCCCCGTTGCCACCCTTTCGTCAGCGTACGACGCATACAGAGGACACTCATCGGCCCCACAGGCGCAGCCACGGCGACACCGATTCCTATCGCTTTCAAGAACGGCAGCAGATACATAGAGCATATTTCATGGTGGTCGGCATACGAGCCTTGCCGCGTGTTAGCATGGACCGAAGCCAAGCTATTCGGAGCTACGGATCTTCGGACAAGCAGTTGCTCCACCCCAGTATAAGCTATAATCATCGCAATAAGCGACGCTGCGGAGGACAACGCAACGCGATGATGGGTAGTCGATTACAGACGACCGCGATGTTCCAGTATTTCTGTCTCGACGATTGGGTCCCCGCGGATCATCTGCTGCGCGCCATCGATCGTCACATCGATCTTCGACCGATTCCGCGAGCAGCTGCGTCCTCTGTACAGTGATATCGGCCGGCCGTCGATCGATCCGGAAGTTTTGCTGCGCATTCTGCTCATCGGGTATCTCTACGGCATTACGAGCGAACGGCGTTTGCTCGACGAAGTCGGTATGAACCTCGCGTACCGGTGGTTTACAGGTCTGGGCTTCGATCAATCGATGCCGGATCACTCGACTTTTTCCAAAAACCGGCACGGCCGCTTTCGCGACTCATCAGTCTTCCGTGATCTCTTCGAGACCATCGTGCAGCAATGCGTCAACGTCGGCTTCGTGCAAGGTGAGCGGCTTTCGGTCGATGGCACGGTCATCGCGGCGGACGCTAGCAGCAAGAGCCGCGTGCCACGCGAACAGCTTCCCGAAGCCGCCAAAGTCTCGCGTACCCTTCGCGAGTATTTGGCGGAAGTGGAAACCGCAAACCCAACGCCATCATCGGAAAATCAAAGCCTGTCAGCAGAAAGCGGCAAGATATCGTCAAGCGACCCCGACGCGACATGGGCGACCAAGGGCGGCGTTCCCGCTCAACTCAGTTACTACGCCAACTATCTCATCGACAATGAGAGCAACATCATTCTTGACGTTGAAGCGACGCCGGCGCGTTTTTCGCAAGAAGTGGCAGCGGCGCGCACGATGATCGAGCGAGCGGAAGCGACGTTTGCTATCGAGCCGCAAAGTTTAGGAGCTGACAAAGCCTACGGTAGCGGCGAATTTCTTGCATGGCTATTGACCCGAGACATCGCGCCGTACATTCGAGTTATCGATCGCACACGGCAAAATGCCGAATACTTCACGCGCGACGACTTCGTCTTCGGGCCCGACATCAACGCGTACCGCTGCCCGGCCGGCAAGCTCTTGACCTATCGCGGCATTGGCCGAGCATTAAGAGTGTATACGTATAACGCTTCGCCGAAAGATTGCGCAGCGTGCCCGCTCAAAGCACGCTGCACGGCGGGTCGCGGTTGACGGCTCGTTGTGAACTTTGACGAACCTGCTCGCGAGCGCACGAGGCAACTTAGTGGCACCGAAGCATACTGGCGATCGTGGCGGGAGCGCAAGAAGGTCGAGGTGCTCTTCGCTGAACTCAAAAACGTTATCAAGTTGCGACGATTCCGCTTTCGAAGACTCTGGAACGTAGCTGAGCAAACGTTAATGGCAGCGACGGCGCAAAACATTCGACGATTGATCCGCTTCCTCGCTACGCCGGCCCCTGAGCCGGCGTAGCGGCCTGCGGTCTAGCAACGCAGCAAAGCGAATCCAGCCATCAGCCGCTCTCATCAAAGACGCTGAGCGGCTTTTTCAACAGCGTCGACCCGTTTTTAGGACCCTCGACCCCTCGCGGGTTCGGGTGCTGCAAAGACGAAACAGACGGCGTGCGAACTGACCCGATCTCGGGCGGCACCTTGCTCATCGCAAACCTTACGAGCTTCAACACCGCCGGACTACCCACGGGTTGGACGCGCAATGCGGACGGTGGCTAACTGCGCTTCACGATCGATCGCTATTTCGAAGCACGCCGTATTCTGTCGGAGTGGCATGGGATCCGCGTCCACAACTGGCATCGCCCGCTCAGCGATTATTTCTCTCTTTTTCTCGATCGCGGCTTTGTGTTGACGCATTTTGCCGAGCCGGAGCCCACCGGTGGCGACCGGGAACGGGCCGAGCGCTATCGCCGCGTACCGTGGTTTCACATCATCGAGTGGGAGAAACCGCTTGGGACTGTGGTCTCATAATGGACCATTGTTGAGAACAGCGACATGGAAGATTCCGGAGATATCTATGGCTGCGGGAATCGCGGCCATAACGTCGCAGCCTTGTGACGTGGTAAGCGACAATTCACGCAACCGCCGCGCATGGGACGCGACGAGCGACGACTATCAGCGCCGACACGGCGGCCAGCTTTTGGTGAACGTCGAGGCTTGGGGGGTCTGGTCTTACCCGGAATCGGAATTGCAGCTACTTGGCGATGTCGCCGACCGCGACGTGCTCGAATATGGTTGTGGCGGGGCGCAGTGGTCGATCTCGCTCGCGAAGCGCGGTGCCCGTTGCACCGGACTCGACAACTCGCAGCGTCAGTTGGACTACGCCCGCGCGGCCGTTACGGCCGCCAGAGCCGACGTTCGACTCGTCCACGCAGCGGCGGAAACACCGCCGTTCCCCGATGGAAGCTTCGACGTCGTTTTCTGCGATCATGGCGCATTTAGCTTTACTGCTCCGGAACAGACTATTCCACAGGCCGCACGGCTTTTGCGTTCCGGCGGCATTTTGGCATTTTCAGTGGCTCACCCGCTCCGCGAAGTCTGCTTGGACTGGAAACAGGACTGCTTGTCGCGCGCTCTTCAACGGTCGTACTTTGAACTTAGCGTTATCGATGGTCCGGACGGCGTTGTAAGTCACGTGCGGCCGATCGCGACGTACCTCACTATTTTGCTCGAAGCGGGGTTTACGCTCGAAAAGTTGCTCGAGCCGCGGCCCCCAATCGACGCGACGTCATCCTACGATTTCGCACCCATTGAATGGGCGCGCAACTTTCCTGCAGAGCTGATGTTTCGCGCGCGACGTCGATGAACTTTCGTCCATGGTATCCGTCGCCTGGAACGCTTTCCTAGCGCGTGCCTCACCACATGACAGCGTTGCAATCGAAACTCGTTGCCGTCCCGCAAACAACCTTGTTGAACGCGTATTGGACACGGGCCATTGAATGGAAAGTGAACCCGGCCGCAAGAGGTAAAGGTTCGCGACCTCGCATCGCTCGATGCAAAATCACCTCACGTGAGGGCCGGTGTCGACCAGATTGTGCGCGCTCGGCACTAATCTCGTCAGTTTGAGAGTCGTATCCGGGTGTAAGGAGATACCCTATTCGCACGCGTTGCATTACGACGTGGCGGCTTATAAGCGTGCGAGCCGGCACGACGCTCGCGGCGCAATCGTCGCTAGCGAACAATGACATGAAGTTCTTCCGCCCGCTGGCAGGCGTACCGATCTTCCACTACACGGAGTGCCTGACCTAAACATGGCGTTCGCGCTTCGAGCTCTCACCTGCACCTTGATCGCCGCCGCGTTGCTGACGAGCGCCAGCATGGCGCGTGTGACGCCGTCCGACGGCGCTCGACCAGCCTATCGGGGTGAGTTGTGGCGCATGAGCGGCCGGCTCGTCGCACGCGACGGTCGCGCGTTCTCGTATGCGGCCTCGTTCTTTCGTTACGCGCAGCCGCACGGCACCGTGCTCTGCCCTGCGTCGATCTCGATCCTCGACGAGTCGAGCGGCCATGTGTTCCAAGAGCGCCGCGTGGAACGTGCCGGTCTCGGCCTTGCGGATGTTGCAATAGGGACGCTCAGTCTCCGCGTTGGTGGCTGGCGCCTGCGCGAGCCGCGGGCGAACGGCGCATCGCATGCGTTTGACCTGGATGCACGCCTTGCAGGCGTGTCGTTACGAATCCACGGGGTAGCTCGCAAGCCACGCTTCACGCTGCCGTCCAGCAAGAACGTGGTCGACGAGTACAGCTCGATCGCCAACACCGGGACCGTCGCGCTCGGGGGCACGAGCGTCGCGGTCACCGGGAAGTCGTGGTTCGACCATGAGCTTTCAAACGGAACGCCGGACGGGAACCAACCGCACGCGCAATATCGCGTGCAACTCGACGACGGACGCGAGATTTTCGTCGAAACGTGGGGCTCGGCCGGCACGCGCTCGTCGCGCCGTCGAGCCTATCTCGTCGAACGGAACGGCAGCATCGACGTGCTTCGCCCCGATGCCTATGAGTTCGGGGCGAATCCCGGCGTGGGGTGGCGCAGCACACACACCGGCATCATCTATCCTGATATCTGGGCGTTGCACGTCGATAACAAGACCGAGTTCCTATCGCTAGAGCCCGTGACGTATGATCAGGAATCCCTCGCTCATAGCAGCGGTCTGCCGTATTGGGACGGCGGAGTCGATGTCTACGATGTCACGCCCGGTTCGCAAGGACTGCGCCTCGGGTCTGGCTACGTCTTGATGACCGGCTATGCACCGGAGGAGAAGCGCCCCTGATCTTCGATGCGCTCGTAATCGGACACGTCCGCAGCAACGCGTGGCGTGCGCTCGTTTCGGTCGTCGCGATCGCACTCGGCGTCGCGACCGCGCTCGCTCTCGCGCTCGCGAGCTCACTGACGGTCCGAACGCTGAATGTTGACCGCGCGCTCTTCGCGCAGCGCGTCGATTTCCAAGTGCTGCCGTTCGGGAGCCGCTTGCCACAAAGCACTCTCGCCGCCGTTCGCTATCTTGACGGCGTTGCGAGCGCAGAACCGATCATCGACCGTCCGATCACGATCGGCGTCGATGCCTCGGGTGCGGGCGGCGACGCGGCGCGGCTCGTCGGCGTCGACCTCTTGCAGCCGCTTCCCGGCGTCGCCGGCTTCGACGAAGGGCGGCCTGGACCGTTCGCGCCCACCGGTTCGTTTATCGATCCCGCGGCGGTCCTCGGGACGAACGGCGCGCTCATATCGGCTGCGGCGGCGGCGCGGCTACAGCTGCACCGCGGCGCGTCCTTCGCCGCGCTTGTCGGCGCGCACGTCCTGTCGCTACACGTCGCGAACGTCATGCCCGCGAGGGCGACGGGAGTCGATTCGAGCGTCGTCTTCGTCGACTTCACAACCGCGCAAAAGCTCTTCCACGAACCGGGAACGGTCGATCGCATCGACGTCGTCACGGACGCACCGCCCGACGTTGTGCGACCGTCGCTGCTTGCTGCGCTCAGCGAACGCGCGCGTCTCGTCGTGCCGGAGTCAAACGGTTTTTCGCTTCGCGACCTGACCGCCGGCATTGAAGCGACGTTCGGAGCGCTCGCCTCGATCGCGCTTGGGGTCGGCGGCCTGCTCGTCTTCAACGCAGTCGGAACCTCGATCGCACATCGCCGCGGCGATATCGGTACGTTGCGCGCGCTCGGGGTTGCGCCCGCGTCGATCGTCCTGACCTTCGTCGGTGAAGGCGCCGCATACGGTGCGCTCGGCGGCATACTCGGCGCCGCGCTTGCCCAGTTCGCGGTCCAGACTGCCCGAGGCACGAGTGGAGCTCACCAAGACGCGGGAAGTTACGACGTATGGACCTTTGCTGGCGCCATACTACTCGGCATCGTCGTCGCCGTGCTCTCCGCAATTGCGCCCGCCCTCGCCGCCGCGCGCATCGCGCCGGCGCTTGCGGCGCGCCAGGGAAGTTTTGAAGGCGCGCAACCCGACCGAGCGACTCTCGTCGCCTCGACGCTCGCGGGCGCGTGCGCGTTCGCCCTCGGCACCGCGCTCGGATTTCACCCGGGTCGCACAGCGTGGTTCATCTTTGGCTTTCCGCTCTGCTTTGCGACGGGCGCGGCGCTCGTCATCGCTCCGTTCGCGAAAGCGAGTGGAACGATCGTGCGCCGCGCGACCGCGGGTGCGGCGCCAGCGCTGCGCTTCGCGGGAATCACGCTCGCCGCGATTCCCAAGCGCATCTCGGTTGCGCTCGCCGCGCTTACCGTCGCGGTCTTCGCGGCTGTCGCCTTTGACGTGGCGAGCGGTTCGTTCGCGGCGTCGCTGCATGCGTGGGCTGAACACAGCATCGCGGGCGATCTGCTCGTAAGTCCCTCCGGCAACGGCGGCACGTTCGATCCCGGCGTCGCGGCGCGCGTGCGCGCCACGCCCGGCGTCCGCTCCGTCGTGGCGATCCGAACGATTCATACGCGGACCGGGCGCACCGAGGTTGCCGTGCGCGGCGAAGATGCGGCTGCACACGCCCCGCACGTCGCCTTGACGCCGCCGCCGGCCGAGGTCGGCGCGCGACTTGCGGCCGCGCTGCACGTACGAACGGGCGACGTCGTTTCATTGCGCACCGCGCACCAGGACCTGCGCGTGCGGGTGACGGACGTGCAGCCGGATTTCTCGCAAGGCGGCGGCTCGATCGTCGTTGCCCGGCGCGTGCTCCGCGACGCGTTCGGCGACGATCACATAGACGCGCTGCGCGTTACGGTCGACGGGCACGCTAATTCTACGACCGTCGAGAGCGCGATTTCGCGAGCACTCGCACCGCTACGCATCGTGACGGTGACGACCAGCGAGTTGCGCGCGCGCTTCATGCGCGCTTTCGACGAAACGTTCGCGTTTGTGGGCGCGCTCGCAATCGTCGTCGTCACAATCGCGTCGCTTGGCGTTGGCAGCGCGCTCTCGGCACTGGTCTTCGAACGCCGCTTCGAGCTGCAAACGTTGCGCCGACTCGGCGCGCGGCGGTCGACGATCGTGCGCATGCTCGTGGGCGAGGCGCTCGTCGTCGCAGTCTCCGGGAGCGCCCTCGGTCTCGTGCTCGGGGTTGCGTTCGCTGCGTTGCAATTGTATGCCGCCGACCCCGTCGCGATCGGCTTTGCAATCCCGATGACAATCCCGCTCGTGAACGTCGGCGCCATCCTCATCGCCGGTATCGCGGCCTGCATCGCCGCACCGCTCATCGCTGCGCCGAGCGCCTTCCGCATCGCCACGGACGACAAGCCATGAGTGCCGCCGTCATCCGCTCCGTCGGCTTGCGCCGTATCTACGAAAGCGCTGCCGGCGCGACGGAAGCGCTGCGCGGCGTCTCGTTCGAGATCAAGCGCGGAGAGATGATCGCGCTGCGCGGGCCGAGCGGTTCGGGAAAGAGCACGCTCGTCGCGATCCTCGCTTGTGCCGATCGACCCACCGCCGGAAGCGTCGAACTCAACGGCACCGCCGTCGAACGCCTTCCCGATCGCGTACTGCGGCGGCTGCGGCGGCGCGACATCGGCGTCGTTTTTCAAAATCTTCACTTACTCGACGCGCTGACCGTACGGGAAAACGTTTCGCTGCCGCTAGTGCTGCTACGTCGCAATCGCCACGAGATTCGCGAGCGCGTGGAACAAACGCTCCACCTCGTCGGCATCGCAGAGAAAGGGGAGCGGTATCCGCCAGAACTATCCGGCGGGCAAGCGCAGCGCGTCGCAATCGCGCGCGCCATCGTGCACGAACCGGCGATCGTCCTTGCCGACGAACCGACCGGCAATCTCGATTCGCGCACGGGCGAAGAGATTGTAACCCTGCTGCGCGGCGTTGCGACGGCCGGCCAAACGCTCGTCGTCGCAACGCACGCTGAAGCGGTGGCCGACGCCTGCGACCGCACGCTGTGGCTGAACGACGGGATGCTATCGATATGATCGGTGGCGTTCGCGCGCCCTCGAATCGATGCGGGCATGCCGCATCCGCTCGGTGCGAGTGAGATCGCAAAAGCCGTGACTTCGCGCTTTTTGAAAGCTGCGACATGAGCGCGTTGCCTTACCGACGAGCAAACGAGCCGCCTCGCGCTGCTCAGGCACTCTATCGGGACGATCGCGACACCGTAACTTCATCGTCGGTTCAAGTACATGTTACAGTGGGCGGTAAGTTCGCGCCGGATTTAATGCCCTAAGGTTAAGGCCATCGGCGTCTCGTTCTGAACGTTCGGCGGCAATCTCGCGGCGGCGGTGCGATGTTCATGGGACATCCGGGTCCCGACTCGCGGTAGTGGGGTTTCTCCCGAACTCGACGTTGCTCTTCGTTCTTTAGCGGATACAGGTAGTCGACTTCCTCAAGGATGCGGTTGCATGGCAGCGGCTTCGCTGGGTTCGCGTAGAGCAGCGTTTTCACGTCGGAGACGACGAACCTCATCTTCAAGCGATTTACCGTCTTGCGGGCCGGACTCGGCTTGCTTGTGCGTACCGTACTTCTTTTGCCAGACTTGCAAAAATGCGGATGGACATCGAGCTATCGGGCGACCTGCGTCAGGAGGACGTTTTCCATCGGCTACTCGGCCGACCGCATCTCGTTTGAACTGCTCACCGAAGGAGCGGCGTTGCTTTGCATTATACCTCGCCGTCGGCTCTTCGCCGACGCTTGATGCATGGCGGCGCTAAGTGCCATCGGCGATGCGGTCGAGCAATTCCTCAAGCAGGTGTCTCTCGCCGCCGGTGAGGACGGAGGTCTGGTTCAGAGAGGCCCGTAGCGTCGCAGCCGCTCCGCTTGGTCCTGGATCCATTCGCGAGATCGCGTCCCCAGTGATAGCGGCCAGAACCGCCTCGCGCGCGCTCTCCGACAGCCCGGAATCGCGTCGCTGCTCCGGCTCGCCGAGTAGGGTGAGCACCGTGCCGGTGCACACGGACTCTAGCAGAGCGACGGCCCGCTTTTCGCTCACTCGCAGACGTCCCGCTAGCGCAATGTTCCTGACCCGCCGCTGTAGGACTTCCAGCCCCGCCGCGACGTTATGCGAGAGCGGACTCGTGTGCGAATTGCCGCTCATGATCGCGAACAGCCCCGGATGCGCTAGCCCGAACGCGACGTGCATGTCCCAGCCGTCGCGAAGCTCCTGGACGGGGTCAGGATGCGGCTCGCGCACGGATTTCTCCGCGACGTACGCGGCCAAGCCGTGCTCGGCGACCGCATCGAGGAGCCCGCGCTTGTCACCGAATATTCGATAAATCGTGGGCGCCTGCACGGCAGCTGCGGCGGCAACCGCACGCGTGGTCGCCGCGTCGCGACCGCCGGAGGCAATGAGCCCGGCGGTGGCCGCGATGATGCGGGCCCGGACATCGTCGGCAGGTGCTGCTTCGTCGCTGAGCGTGTTCGGCGCGTCCATAACCATAGAATAGTTCCGAGGAACGTTCCAACGCTAGCACTCTCTTGTTAGCGCTCCTTTGCGCTGTTATCATAGACGTGTTAGCACCGATAGCATCGCGAACGGCAGGAACCGTCTATGATCATCGTCACCGGAGCCACAGGCCAGCTCGGGCGGGCCATTGTCGAAAAGCTCGTTGAACGAATTCCCGCAACTCAGGTGGGCGCGAGCGTACGTGACCCGCAAAAAGCAAACGACCTGGTGGCGCTCGGCGTGAGGGTCCGCCGTGGCGACTTCGCCGAACCAGCGACCCTTTCGCACGCGTTCGAGGGCGCCACGCAGGTGCTGATCGTGTCATCCAACGCAGCTTCATATGGCGGCGACCCGCGTGCCCAGCACCGTTCGGCCATCGAGGCGGCACGCGCTGCCGGCGCCGGGCGCATCGTCTACACCAGCCACATGGCTGCGAGCAGCGCCTCGGCGTTCCCGCCGATGCTCGATCATGCTGCGACCGAGGAGATGCTCCGCCAGTCCGGTCTCGCCTGGACCGCGCTTCGCCACGGCTTCTATGCGGAAAGCGGTATCGCGTTCATGGGCGACGCGCTGGAGACAGGGGTGCTTAAAGCGCCGGCGGACGGTAAGGTCTCCTGGACCGCGCACGCCGATTTGGCTGAAGTCGACGCGATCATCCTGGCGGACGAAGGACGTTACGATGGTCCTACACCGCCGCTCACCGGATCACAGTCCCTGGACCTGGCCGACCTCGCCAATATCGCGTCGGAGCTACGGGCCCAACCCGTCCACCGGCAAATATTTCCGGATGCGGACCTGCGGGCGCAGATGGTGGCACGCGGAATGCCGGAGCGGTATGCAGACGTTGCGCTGGGCTTCTATCTTGCGAGTCGGTATGGAGAATTCACTGTCGTGAACCCGACACTCGAGCAACTGCTCGGCCGTAGTGTTATCAGCATGCGAGACCTGATCGCGAAAAAGGCCGGCAGCTGACGATACCGGGCAGCTTAACTGATACGTACTGTGGTCATTTCCGTTCCGCTCGCGCTGACGAGCATCTGCTGTCCGCGTTCGGCGCCGTGCAGGCGGCCCTCACAAACAACGTCCGTAGAACCGGCGAACGAGGCGAGCTATGGGTCGAGGAGGGAACGCTGTCGACACCAAACAAACGTTCGATTGTGACCGAAGAAGAGCGTCCCGCATTAGATAAGTCCCGATGCCCAACGCCGCTCGCCCGCGGCATTTCAAGCTAACGGCCCGTTTTATAAATGAAACCGAAGGATTGCAAAGACGATTTCCTTTACCCCCGCAGATCTCGACCGCTTTCTCTCAGAGGACAATGGCGAGCCTGTCGTTATGCTAAATCTGCTCCGATTTCGGCCCGATGGCGGCCGGAATCGCTACGTTGAATACTTGAACATGGCCGGGCCCTTGGTCAAGCGCTACGGCGCAGAGATCATCTACGCCGGCGATGGCGCAACGCCGCTCGCGGCCGAGCCTGGCCAATCATGGGACGCCGTAGCTTTGGTCCGGTACCCGACCCGGCGCGTCTTCGCGGACATGATTGCCGATCCGGACTATAAATCTGCCGATCCCGTCCGGATGTCGGCGTTGGCTGAAGCGGTTTTGCAACCCATTCGTACCACGTTCGGCTGATGCGGTCATCGCGACGCGCGAGACGTCGCGCTCGGCCGCATGCCAGCTGAGTCCCGTGAGCGACCCCTTTTCGGGACGACCGTCCATGCTTGGGCAACCGCGCAGCACATAGACGCCGCCAGACGCAGCGGGCTCCGACGACGAGCGCGACTCTTCAAGGCGTTGCCGACCGCCGGAATTGGCGCACCCTAAGCCGCGGCGCGGGCGCTTTCAAAGTCTCGGAATGCGGCGTTCTCGCCGCAATTTAACGGCCTCCAATACGGGCGCGCAAGTACGACGCAAGAAGCGTATTAAGCTCCGCGATGACGGCACGCCGACTCGTCTTGGGCGCTCGCGCGATGAGCCGCATTCCGGTCCGCACAGTCGCCATCGTTACGCGGACGACAAGCCTTCGCTCCGCCGCCGACAGCGCGAGCTCGCGCGCAACCAAGATGGCCTCAAGGCGCGCCGCGACCTCGCTGTCGAGTGATGGTGTACGCGCGACGATGCGGTCCATCACCTCGGCGACGGCGGGACAATCGATGGCGACGGCCGCAAGCGGCTCGATGAGCGAAGACACAAAGGTTTCGACGGACACGTTTGCGAGCGACACGTCGAGCACGACCACCGGCAAGGCGCGGTAGCGGGCGACGATACGATCGGCGACGGCGTCGACTAGCTGGTCTTTATTCGAAAAGTACTGATAGAGTGACCCGATCGCGGAACCGGAGCGCTCGGCAACGTCCGTGAGGGTCAACGCCTCGTACCCGACCTCCGCGAGCAGCGCGGCGGCCGCGTCAACAATTGCCTCCACCCGGCGTTCGCCGCGGGTTTGGCTCGGCTTCCTCCTCGGTTGTGGCGCGACGATTGCTTTCATTTGACAATCTGAGGATAACCTCATATACTGCGAACGTCAAATATGAGGGGTCTCTCATGTTGTTTCTCTCGAGCGCCGCAACTCTCAGCACCGGCGTGGGGAATTACTCACGGAGAATGTGTAATTACCTCACCGGAGACGACACATTGGGAGAGCCTATGCGGACGCGGGAAGCTCCGCCCACGTAACGCTGCTGCATCACGCCGTTCGTCCTCGTGCTACGACGGTCGTCAGCTCCCGTCAACCTCGCCAAAATCGAGCAGTAGGGCATCATCGCGGTTAGGAAATTTCAATGGATAATTCGCCAAGCCGTTTCATCGCGCCCGTTGCCGTCGCGCTTGTCGTAGCGACGCTTATTTACAGCGGCACTCTTGTCTTGGGTAACGCAACGATGGCCGTCATAGGCGGGTCCGCCGTCATCGCATATTTTGTATGGCTTGTGACCGCGTGGCGGCGGCCCATTGATCCATCAACGGTTACCCTACCATACCTCGCCCTAATTGCGATGGAATTGGTCCACATGGGAGAGGAGCAACTGACTGATTTTCCCGGAAGTCTTAGACGCATATTTCTAATACCGCACTCATTCAATCTAGTGATGCACGCGGTACTCCTGATGGGCGTCGTGAATGCAGTTGCCCTGCTCGCGGCGCTCGGCATTCGTTCGTCCAAGGCAGTGGTTCGGCAAGTTGCCGGATACATCATGTGGTTCTACGTCATCGGTCCGGGTATGGTAAATGCCGTTGCGCACGTGACCTTTCCGTTCGTGGCTCATACACTGTACTTCTCAGGTTTGATCACGGTAATTTTGCCAACCATCGCGGGGACCGTCACGCTGATAAGGCTCCTTCAAAGTGACGCGCGCGCCAGATCAAACGTGGTTCGCCGACGTTCGACGGAGGCCGCGCTTTCAACAGGTTCCGCGGGGGCCTGATTCGGCGGCACCGCATCTCTTGGGTTGGCACGGCGTCGCGTCATCGTACACGACGAATACCACCACTAGTCTCGAAAACCACCGTTTGAGACCTAGCGGCAGACGACCTCAAGTCGATTTCCGGACGGATCTTCAAAAAATGCCGCATAGTAGCAGTCCGCGATTTCAGGACACCATTGAGGTGCTTCGAAATCGCGAGCTCCTGCGCCGCGCGCCAACCCGGCTATGCGGTCTACGTCTTCCGGATTGTCAGCGTGGAAGGCCAGGCGCACTTCGTTTGGAACATGACTAGGCGATTCAATTACGACGATGGCTTCCTGCACCCGTCTCTCCGAGACGCGGTAATACACGACGTCGCCGTTGGCCTGACGCTGACCGCGGAAGCCGAACGCTTTTAAAAAGGTGTCGTAAAACGGCCGGACGGCAGTCACGTCGGCGACACGAAGGTCGATATGATCGAAAACCATCAAGTCGCATTGGGTAACGGACGCCCCCATCCTTGACGCGGCAGACTTTCCCGAAAGCGACCCCTTTGGGGACTACTCACGTCGTTCGAGATCATGGGGCTGCTAGATAACGAATTCGCATTGCGAGTCGCTCGAGGCTCGGCAAAGACGACGTGTGAGGATTCATCGCACCGCCGCTCCCGCGGCATAAAGGCGCCTAAGGCAGGCGGTCCGATTAGGCTTCGCCGTCACCAGAGGCGTTGCGTCGCAATAAAGAAGCGTGCCAGCCGAACAGGCCTGCGGCGCCGACTAGCTCAACCGCCATAGCTCCGGTCAGAACGGCGCCCGGTGAACCATATTGGATCGTAGACACGAACCTTCCGAGGCCACTCAAGGCAAGAATGGCACACAAGATTCTGAATAAATCCGCGTCCTTGCGCAAGTCCGACGTAGTGCGCCATAAAAGGATGCCGTATCCGAACCATATCGCGCCCCAAAACCGAACCTGGCTGTTCATGATAGGATCTGTTCTGATCTCTCCGTCGATCGGAGAGCCGGCCGCCTTCAAGAGAGCGACGCCATCAACAAGGTCCGCTGCTCCCGTTATGAATGGAACCAAGCAAAATATTTTCACGACGGTTGCTAATCGTTGCATCGAGAGCACCAACTCTTTCTCGTTAAGGAGATGACAGGTCCACGCCTAGACTTACCGCGGAGGGCCTCAAGTTAGACGATTGGTGCTGCGTGTGACGGCATCTTCCGAACGCCGGTAAACTACGCCGACCTTCGACTCGGAGCGCTGGTTGTCGATCGCCGCGAGCGAGACCTATGATGCTCTCGCTCAAGGGCCTCTTCAGCTTACAATCGCAAGGCCTCGTTTGGAAACGGCCGCGTAGATTTGAACCCAGGCGGAATCGGAGATTTGAACCCCTGAGAGCATAAAGCAGGGCGCCCCTCTCGAGGATGTCGGTAATCGACCACCTTCCCTCCGAGAGGAGCGACCCAAGGGTGATTCCCGTGCACGACTGGGAGACCATTCGCCTGCGCTACGGGCGCATCAAAGAGCCGATCAAATTAGTGTCGCGCGAGACGGGTATCGCCCAACACTATTCGAAAATATCTGCGCCAGGCGGAGCCGCCGGCACGGCGGCCGCGACCGCGGGCGCGAATCCTCGATCCGTACGTGAGTCATGTCGACGAGCTGATCAAATCGACACCAAAGATCACGGCGGCACGGATCGGAAGTTATCTGCGCGAGCACGTTGACGCCGCTATTCACATAGACGAGAGATTGAGAACGTCGTCGTGAAAGCACTTTTTGCCGATTGCTCGAGGAACGAGCAAAGTCAGGCCTCATCGTCACAATTAGTGCGCTATCACCCGGCGCGCAGCAGGTGGTCGGCGCTCGCGGCTATCCCGTTAATGAAGCGAACCGCGCACTTACGAACGTGGCTCGAGGCCATGAGGACGCCGGGCACGGCGCGTTCCTCGCTGAATGAGGTCCGCATACGTGTCACCACTAGAGTGGATCAGATGTAGGATTAAAAGGACGGTATCTAAAGGTTGCTACGAACGATATAGTCAGAGTTGTGATGCTCTGCGCCAGCGAACGGTGCATTCTATTTGTGCTAAAGGTCTTTGGCGAGTTTCCGAATCTGCTTTCGCAGCCAGTTGTGTGAAAAAAAAGAGATACGCTCCTGGTAAGCGAGGAGGCGGAGCTTCGAAGGTTACGGCTGCCGTGTTGCAAGAAAACGCGATCTTGCGGCACACCGACGGTTCCCAGGCAGCTTTGATCATCGAGCACGGGGAACTCGTCGATATGCCAACGCGATACCGAATCTATGGCGCCGACGAGACGATTTATGATGCATTCTTCCCCACCGATTGCGTGCTGTCGGTTGTCTCCGAAATGGCTGATGGCGAGGCGATTGAGGTTGGCACCGTCGGACGCGAGGGTACCTCGGCAATCCCGTTGTTGATGGGTGGAACGACGACTGCGAACGACTGCTATTGCCAAGTCCCTGGGCGCGCCATCCGCCTTCCGATTGCGCACTTCCACCACTTGCGGACGACCGATACGGCGTTCCGGGTGCTACTCGATCACTTTCTTCAAGCCTACGTGAGTTTTCTCGGTCAACTTACGGCGTGCAACCGTCTGCATAATACTGAAGAACGGTGCGCGCGCTGGTTACTCCTAACGCAAGACCGGGTGGGAACGAATAGGATTCCGCTTACGCACGAGTATCTCGCAATGATGATTGGCAGCCGTCGATCCGGCGTCAGTCTGGCGCTGGGCGCGCTTCGGCAAGCTGGATATATCGATTACATGCAAGGCGCAATCACGATCACCGACCGAGCGGGTCTGCTCAGAACGTCTTGTCAATGCTACGTCGTTGCACGGAAGCTGTTCTCGAAATTGGGATCGCATCGTGAAGCTGACGGTGAATTATAGCGATCTTTCAAGTACGTGGTCGCACCGGTGCCGATGTTCCGCATCGCGCTAACACGGAACACCCGCGACACCGCGTGGCCTGCGCTCATCGTCATCGATCCGAGAACTGAATGATGGGGATGCCGATCACCCCACATCCCGCGGACCAAATCGTCGCCAACATCGTCACCGTGGCCAAGGCGATCCGCGCCGCGGCCGGCGTAGTTTGCTTGTCGCAAACGCCTGACTTGCTGACCGCACCGCGGCATCTTTCTCAATTGAAGGACGCAGGCTGGAAATCAACATCGAACGCAGACGATGGCGACATCGTCGCGCATCAGCCGATCGTCGCCCATTCGAAAATGGAGAAGTGCGTCAATGACCTGCCGCGGCGAATCGTTACGGAATTGGCGCGCAACTTGTGACGCCGAATCAAAAGTAAGCCCGGGTAGCTGCTCGTCGAACGCGCCGTCGGTAGCAACGATCAACAACGATTGAGCCGGAATGTCAACGACCCGTTCCGCGTATGCGGCTTCGGCGCTTACGCCAAGAAGCGCCCCAGTCGCTTCGAGCCGCGTGATCTCCCCGTGCTCGCCGATGACCATTGCCTCTTGGGCCGCGGCTGCATATTTGAGGCGGTGCGAGTTGCTATTGAGGACGCCGCGAAACGCCGTTGTGTAGCCGTCGTCGCTCTCCGCGGAGTAAGCATCGAGAATCGCAGCGTTAACGCGCCGTAACGCTTGGGACGGTGGATCATCCCTGCGGCAGCGATGGAACGCTGTCTGGACAAACGCCCCCAATCTCGACGCACTCGGACCGTGGCCCATCGCGTCTCCAAGTAAGAGAAAGATGTTCTCGTCTTGAGCGTCAACGCATGCGAAATCGCCAGAGTGTCGCGCATCGCCATCGACGGTGACGGCGCAGCGTGCTGGCAAAAGGGATGTTTCTAAAGCGTCGAATCGAGCGCCACAATAACGACTCTCGCTCGCAACGTTCGAGCGCAAAGCGCCGAACTGTAAGGACACGAGTTTGTTTGATGGCTTCGGCCGGACGACGGGTGTCAACAACGTAACGACATCCCTGCAACTAGAAGGCGGGAACGCCGAGACGCGAGTCCCTAGATGCTAGCAGCGCTTACGAGTTCGGCGTACGGAGACAGTCTAGCGCGTTCACAAGGCCAATTGCTGTTCGTTTGTGGCGAGGTGAGCCGAGCGCCAACGATATGTCCGGTGTCAGTGCCACCTTAGCGATCTCCACGACGTCGATATACGCACGACGAGCGGCCGCGTCTACGTGCCTGCAGCACGCGCTTTTCAACGCCGAGATTGCCGCCATCGTACGCTATGTCGAGGCGGCGTATGGGCACGGCGGCGCGAGCGGCGTCCCCGCCGACACGATGGCAGCGGTGCAGCAGTGACGGCACCGTCTCTGCGCAGACTCGTGCGCGCTACAGAGCACCTGCGCGGCGCGTGCTCCGTTTCTTGCCACATACGAACAGCAATTGGCCTTGGAGTACGCTAGCATGTTGGTCCGTCGACTACCAACGCCAACTAGTCGCGTCTTCGTGAGAACCTCGTGCGAACGCGCCTACCCGAGACGATCCCGTCTGCCGATATCGCCGGCCGGTTTCCAGCACTATGCCTTACAGTCGGAAAGAAAGCTTTGTGAGTGCAGCGCCCCCGCCCGGTGACGAAGCGCACCTCTTCAGGAGCACACGATCATGAGAACGGATCGTATCGTTGTCATCACCGGAGCCGCAGGCGGGATGGGCTCGCTCCTCGTGCGCCGCTTCCTCACCAACGGCGACACGGTGATCGCAACCGACACCGCCGACGAAGGACTGCATAAGCTCAGGTACGCGCAAGCGAGACGCCAAGCTTCATACCGTCGCCAGCGACATCTCGAACGAGGGAGACTGCGCGAAAGTCGCCGATCTTGCCGGGTCCACCGCGGGGCGAGTAGACGTGCTCATTAACGTTGCTGGTTATTTTCCGATCCAATCGTACGACGAGATGACCGCCGCGGATTTTCGTAAGGTGGTCGACATCAACCTGACGGGCACGTTCCTGATGACGGAGGCGGTCACTCCGCTTCTGCGTGGGCGCGGCTGGGGACGGATCGTCACCATGGGGTCGGCCTCGGTGTTCGGGGGTGTCGCTGATCAGGTCCACTATGTCGCGGCGAAGGCCGGCATCTTCGGCCTCTCACGTAGCCTCGCGCGCGTGCTTGGTAGAGACGGAATTACCGTTAACGTCGTTACGCCAGACCTGACGGTCACGCCAGCGGTCAAAGCCAAAATGCCCGCCGAGATAATCGAGCCAGATCAAGCTCCGCGCGTTCCCGCGCGAAGAGCAGGGCGAAGACCTCATCGGTGCGGTCTTCTTTCTCGCCTCGCCCGACGCCGACTTCATCACCGGCCAGACCGTCAATGTCGACGGCGGAAAGCACATGCTATGAGCAACAAGGAAGCCCCGATACCCGACCTGTTCGACGGCTACGACCTTCACGGCCTCGCCTTGCCCAACCGCGTCGCCATGTCCGCCATGACCCGCACCCGCGCTACTGAGGTCGACGTGCCAACCGCGCTGATGCGCGACTACTACGTCCAGCGCGCGTCCGCGGGCCTGATCGTTACGGAGTGCACGCAGGTCTCCGATCAGGGCCATGGCATCATCCGCTGCCCCGGCATCCACCGCGACGACCAGGTCGCCGGCTGGCGCGAGCTCACCGACGCCGTGCACGCGGCGGGCGGACGGATATATTCCCAAATCTGGCATTGCGGCCGCGTTGGCCATCCCGATATGCGTGGCGGCGAGCTGCCCGTCGGGCCTTCGCCGTAGCCGCCACGGGCGATTTCTTCCTGCCTAGCGGCCGGGTCGAGTTCCCCGTTCCGCGTGAGCTCGGGATTGAAGAAATTCCGGCCATCATCGCTGGTTTTGCCCGAGCGACACGCAACGCGCGCGCCGCCGGGTTTGACGGGGTCGAGCTTCATGGCGCCAATGGTTATCTACAGGATCAGTTTCTGCAGGACGGCAGCAACAAGCGGATCGACGCGTACGGCGGCTCGATTGAAAACCGCGCGCGCCTGATGATCGAGACGGCGGCCGCGATGATCAAGGCGTGGGATGCCGCGCAAGGGGCGTCCGCCTTTCGCCGTCGAGCTTTCTGTACGGGGTCGACGACAGCGACAAGCTTCAGGCATTCGGTCATGTCGTCCGCGCGCTGGACGCGATGAAGATTGGCTATCTCTGCCTGCTCGAGCCCAATGCGAAAGATACCGAACGCGGCGTGCAGATCGAGCACGTGCTCGAGACCTTCGGGCCGATGACGTCGGCGCCGATCATCGCCAACACTGGCTTCGACAAGGCCAAAGGCAACGCGGTCATCGCCGCCGGCCACGCCGATCTAGTCGCGTTCGGCGTTCCTTATATCGCTAACCCCGATCTCGTGCAGCGTCTTCGCGTCGACGCGCCGCTCAACAAGCCCGATCCGTCAACCTTCTACGGCAGCGGGCCCGCGGGCTTCACCGATTATCCGCGGCTTAGCGCGTGAGCGCGCCCTCAAAATTCCGAAGGGACGAACGATGACACCTCGCCGCATTTCACGCCGGAGAGTCAGCGCTGGTGCTGATCGACCACCAGATCGGCACATTCAGCTGATCAGAAACCAGATTACACCCGATATCGCGGTCCGCAACGCCGTGTTACTTGGAAAGGCGGCGCTCGCCTACAAGATGCCGATCGTCATGACGTCGAGCCAAGAAGATCGCATACAGGGTCCGCTCCACCCCGCACTGCAGAAAGCCATGCCCGAAGCGTACGGCGCACGTGTCAAACGCGTCGGCATTGTCAACGCTTGGACCGACCCGAATTTCGTCAAGGCAGTGAAGGCGACCGGCCGCCGACAGCTGATCATGGCCGCGGTCACCAACGACATCTGCCTGGTCTTTCCGGCGATCAGCGCGGTCAAGGCGGGGTATGAAGTTCAGGCCGTCATGGACGCGTGCGGCACCGACACCGAGATCGGCGAGGACATGGCGCGCCGGCGGATGGAGCGCGCCGGCGTGTGGCTCACCTCCACCAACTCGATGGTCGCCGAGCTAGTGCAGGACTGGAGCACACCGCAAGGCATCCCGCTCGTGAAGGCGATGACTGCCATCTCGCCGATGCTGCCGATCGACTGGACACAGGCGTGACGGTCCTCAAGGCCGCCGGCATCCCCGGCTTTCGCAGCGAGACGATAGCGGTCTGCGGCGTGCGGCTGCACTACTGGATCGGCGGCGATCCTGACGGCCAGCCCGTCGTCTTGTGGCACGGCTTTTTATCGACCGGCTATGCTTGGCGCGAGGTCGCTCCGGCGCTAGCACAAGCTGGTCTCGCGGTGCTGGTGCCGGACATGCGTGGGTATGGCGACAGCGATAAGCCGGACGGCAACGACGGGTACGACGCGCGGTCGTTGGCGGAAGAATGCCGCGCGCTCATCGCGTCGGTTGGATTCGGGGGTGGGAAGCCGCTAGTTCTCGCCGCCCACGATATGGGGGCGCTGCCCGCGTTGCTCTGGGCAGCGGACCACGAAATTGAAATTGCTGGACTCCTTTACATCGAAGCGCCGGTGATGCTCGGCGAGGTGCTGCGCGAAGTCTTCGCCTACACGCCCGAGACGATGGCGAACGGCTCGATGTGGTGGTGGATCCTGCCCCTCGCCCGCGGCGTTCCAGAGCGCCTGATCGTCGGCAACGAACGCGCCTTTCTCGGCTGGTTCTACGAAGGCGAGTTCACCGTTCACAAAGAGGCGTTCACGCCAGCGGTAATCGATGAATATCTCCGCACCTTCTCCGGGCGTGAAGGCGTGCTCGGCAGCCTCGGCGTTTATCGCGCTGCCTTCACCAGCATCGACCAGACGGAGCCGCTGATGAAGCGCAAGCTCACTCTTCCAGTCGTTGCGCTCGGTGGCAAGAACGGTCTCGGCGCTAAGGTCGGGGACATGGTGAAGATGGTTGCCAGCCACGTCGATGCGCATGTCCTTGAAGATTGCGGCCACTTCATGCCTGAGGAGCAGTCGGAAGAAGTCACCCGCCATATACTCGCCCTCGCTGCTGCGCGCAATGTTCGTTCCTGAATCAACCAAAGGAGCATTCGACATGGCTGACCCCACCGCACCGTCATCGTTTACGCCTGGCGATGCGATTCCCGCGGATGATCCAAACCGCAAGCTAACAGTCGTCAACCCCGACGATCCCGAGCTGCGTCACGTCGCCGTCGTAGGCGACACCTACACGATTCTGCTGTCGGGTGCGCAGACGGCGGGGAGATACTGTCTGATCGACATGAACGTTCCCCACTGCGGCGGACCCGGCCCACACCGCCACGACTTCGAGGAGATGTTCACGATCCTTGACGGCGAGACCGAATTCCACTTCCGTGGCGAGGTCACCGTGGTCAAAGCAGGCATGACGATCAATGTCCCGGCGAATGCACCCCACTTCTTTAGCAACGCTCAGGGATCTCGTGCGCGCATGCTGTGTATGTGCGTACCGGCCGGCCTGGAGAAATTCCTCATGGCGACCGGCACATCCGTCGACAGCCGCACGACGCCCGCGCCCAAGCAAAGCAAGGATGAGCAAGCGGCTTTCATGGAAACCACACAAGCGCTGGCCCCGAAGTTCTTTATTGAAATAATCAAGCCATGAAGCTCGCCTGAATCCGTCCGCCTGCGCGATTGACATTCACAACTCTGACAGCGTTGGCTCTGCCTGCGGCAGGAACATTAGCTCCATGACGACGGAACATTCCGAGTACGCTTCGTTCGCTCGTGACATTTACGGCAAGGTTACGTTTCCTGGCGATCGCCGGTATGGCGATCGGCCCAAGCCGTGGCTGCAGGTCATCGAGCAACATCCGGCATTCATCGTCGAGGCGGCGTCAGTCGACGACGTCGTCGCCTGTGTTAATCTGGCCCGCGAAAGTAAACTCGTTCTCGGTGTCATGTCGACGGGACATGGCATCGCTGCGCCGTGCGATAGCGGTCTGATACTGCGGCTCTCGAACCTAACGCACATCGAGATTGATGCTGCGCGGCGGACGGCTCGCATCGAGCCGGGAGTCGTATCGCGCGAATTGCTCGAGGCAGCGCACAAGCACCATCTCGCGTATCCGGCGCGTCAGGTTTCGAATGTCGGCGTTGTCGGCTATATGGTCGGCGGCGGGAAGGGGTGGCTCGTACGCAAAACTGGGGAGCGGCAGATACCGTTATTAGCGCTAAGGTCGTCCTCGCTGACGGTTAGCTCCTGCGCGCAAGAGCCGAAGAAAATCCGGAGTTGTTCTGGGGGTTCCGCGGCGGCGGCAACTTTGGGATCGTCGTATCGCTCGACGTGGCGCTTGCCGCGATCGATCACGTCGTCGGCGGCGTCGCAAGGCACGAACATTGCGGCGGAGATGCCCGCGATCGCGCGTCAGTTCCAGGGCGATCCTCCGGGAGTCTTTCACCATGATCTGCGGGTGTTAGCCGTGAGCACGACGGTCTGGCTAAGTGAGCGAGGCGGCGGGCGACACGTAAGCGTGGATCGCGGCCGAAGCGGATTGCTCAACACGTCTAACTTCGGCGTGCATTAGCTGGACGTAAATGATCGGAGCCGCATCTTGCCGAGAAAAGACAAAGAGCCGCTCAGCTCCCAAGGCCGCCGCGCCGAAACGCTCAGCATCGAGGCGCTGAAAGATAACGCGATTCTGCGGCACGCAAAGGATGCGCAGGTCGCTATAATTTTGAAGCACGGCGACTTGTTTGAAATGCCAACGCGGCACCTCGTTTATCGCGCCGACGAGCCAATTCGTGAGGTGTACTTCCCTACTGACAGCGTCTTGTCTGTCGTAACACAGATGGAGAACGGCGAATCGATCGAAGTTGGAACGATCGGACGCGAGGGGACGTCTGCGATCCCGATGCTCATGGGCGGCACGCTAACCGCTAACGATTGTTATTGCCAGGTGCCGGGACATGCTATTCGTCTGCCGGTCGAACAATTTCACCAACTGCTGACCAGCGATCCCGTGTTCCGCTCTTTACTCGATCGCTACTTGCAGGCGTACGTGAATTTTCTCGGACAGCTCACCGCTTGCAGCCGCCTACACACCGTCGAAGAGCGCTGTGCGCGCTGGCTGCTTCTAACCCGCGACCGTGTCGGACGAGACACAATTAAGCTTACTCATGAGTACCTCGCAATGATGCTGGGGAGCCGTCGCTCTGGCGTCAGCTTAGCACTCGGTACGCTCAGGCGAGCGGGCTGTGTCGAGTATCTGCAAGGTTCGATTGAGATTGTCGACGTGGGCGGCTTGTTCGCAACGACCTGCGAGTGCTACAACGTCGCGCAAAGGCAATTCTCCGCTCTACTTCCAGACACCGCGGAGCACAATGCATTTCCATAGCGTCACCGGTGATTGGCGTCGCCGACGCGGTGTCAAAGATACAGCGCGATAATGGGGCGTTGCACTCGTTCTTCGATTACGTAGTGTCGCGAGTTTGCGGCGCGATTTTACTCGAGAACATCGATCAGGGCAAAGCCTTCCGATTCTTAGGCGTCTGCATATCATCGTCGCTGATCAAGTCAGATGAGATTGTTCTACCGCAGCGGCACGAAAAACTTGCTGCGACACTGGTCTCGAGTCCATCATGTAGAAGCGTGCGAACCCTGTCCAACGCTCCTCCCGCAATAAATGGACAGCATTTGCCCGCCAGAGGCTTTAGAATGATCATGTGTGGTGCCGTCGAGCGCCACTCCGCATCGCCGTCAAAGGAGCCCGACCGTGATCCCATTTTTCAGGCGCGAGACGGCCGCCTTGGTGCTGATCGATCACCAGGTCGGCACGATGCAGCTGATCCGAACCTTGAACGTCGATGACGTGCGCCGACGGACGGTTGCGCTCGCCAAGGCAGCCAAGATCCTGGGCCTGCCGGTCGTACTGACTTCGAGCCAGGAAGACCGCATGCAAGGACCACTCATCCCCGAGCTGGCGCAAGTGTTACCTGACGCTTTCGCCGCGCGGGTCAAGCGCGCCGGCATTGTCAATGCGTGGGACGATCCGAACTTCAAGGCGGCGGTGGAAGCGACTGGGCGCAAACAGCTGATCATGGGCGGCGTCACCACCGACGTTTGCCTGATCTATCCGACCATAAGCGCCGTGGCCGATGGCTATCAGGTGCAGGCCGTCCTCGACGTTTCCGGATCGCCTTTCGACATCTCCGAGGAGACGTCGCGCAAGCGTATGGAGCAGGGTGGTGTCCAGTTCACCGCAGCGAATACGATCATCGCCGAGTTGGCGCGCGACTGGTCTACCAACAGCGGTCAGCCGCTAATCCAACTGCTGTTCAGCGACATCCTGCCACCGGTCAGGGCCGAACTGTCGAAGGATGGACAATGAGCGGCATCGTCGAGTCCGTCGCCGCGCCAGTCGGACCTTACGCTTTGCGAAATCTTAGCTTCGGCTAATAATGGACTTGACGACGACATTCCCGCGCGGTCCGCGCGAACGCATCGACGGCGTCGACATTCTCGCTCGCGCGATCGACAAGGCTCGGGCGGAACTCGACGGAAAACTGGGCGATTACATTTTTTTTTAATTGCGGCATAAACGGCGTGCTCTTCCAGGCGCTCGGCGTCAGCGATCAGGAGTTCCTGGACGCTGTGCGTTCCTCGCCCGACGATGCCGGCGTAATCGCGTGGATGCACGACGTGCCGAGGCCGGATCGTTCGAAGCTCAATGCAATGAACGACATGTTCGAGCACATGGAGCCCCAGACGGTCGAGCAGAAGCGCTACTTCGATTCCGAGGTCGCCTCAACAGGAACGAAACGCACGGATATCAAGACGTTTGCCGACATGCTCGACCTCCAGGAAGGTCGTCTCCCGATCTAACCTCGCCGGAAAAGAGAAGTGCATCATGCCCGAGATCATTGAAGACGACACATTCACGCAGATTGTCCAGTTCGAAGTCGATCGTGGTCAGCAAGAACCGCTGATCGCGGCGGTTGTCGCCGAGGTCGAGCGCTGGGTGCGTCACCGACCCGGCTTTCTGTCATCTACATTCCACGCCAGCTTTGATGGCCAGCATGTCCTCAAGTACGCGCAGTGGCGCACCAAGGCCGATTTCGACGGCTTTACCAAGGACCCCGAGGGCCAGCGACTGTCCGCCGCCATCCACGCAGTCGGCCCCCACAACGGTCATGCCATCGCCTATCGTGTCGTTCGCGCGATCGACAGACCGGAAAAGGGAGCCTCCTCATGAAGCTCTACTGCGACCACGGAGGCGATTCCGCCGCCGCCAAATTTGCAGAAAGTTTCAACGCGTGCGCGTTCCAAGTACGAGCACCCACGCACCGATACGTGCGCCACAGGAGACACCATGAGCAACCACGCCAATAGCGCAACCACGTTCGCACCGATTCCGGCAGACGATCCAAAACGTAAACTCGCACTCGTTGGGCCCAACGAAGACGGGAAGCTGCGCCATGTCGCTCTCGTCGGTGACATCTACACGATGCTGCTTACGGGCGAGGATACCGCCGACCAGTACTGCCTTATCGACATGCAAATCCCGCCCGGCGGCGGACCGCCTCCGCATCGACACAACTTCGAGGAGATGTTCACTGTCCTCGAGGGCGAAGTCTCGGTGACGTTCCGCGGCAGCAAAGTCGTCGTTGGAACGGGTGAGACGGCCAACGTGCCGGCTAACGCGCCGCACTTCATCCACAACGACTCCGATAAGCCGGCGCACGTCCTATGCATGTGCTCCCCGCCGGGTCAGGACGTGTTCTTCCTGGCCATCGGGACGCCGGTTCCGCTCCGCACGTCGAAGCCGCCCATATTAGATGCTGCCGCCAAAGCGGCGCAGATCGCGAGAGCGAAGGAACTGGCGCCGAAGCACGCGACTGAGTTGCTGTGAACGGCTCCGCGCGTTCTCAGAGCAAGAGCTCGACCACGTCCACCGTTCTGGCCGTCGGCGCCGCCGGCATGTTCGCCGGACTTGCCCGGAATTTGGCAAACGTGGCGCACACGTTCGCGGGCTCAGTTAGGATGCCAAGCAAGAAGATACGGTCCGCAAGAACGGTGCCGCCGTGGTCGTCGTCGGAGATCTTGCAAATCGCGCGAGCATCGACTCCGCCCTCGAAGGCGTCGACGCGGTGTTCTACATCGCCCTGCGTTCATGCCGAACGAGGCGGCCGTCGGGGTAAGTTTGGTGGAAGCCGCAAAGCAGCTGGCGTGCGGCAGTTCGTCTTCCTGGTTTACCCGCGTGGATTACCGCTACGTCGCCGAGGTCGCCGCGATCGCGCTCACGGAGGATCGACTGATGTTCGGGACGTTCGAGCTGTGCGCCGAGAATAACCTTAACCGCACGGAACTGGCGGTAATTCATTTTACCATGGCTGTCGATGGTAATGATCGTTACCATCGCAAGGGGGAGTTCGGATGGCAGACATCATCATTCGCGGCGGTTACGTGGTCACTATGGACGTGGACATTCCGGATCTGCCGCAGGGCGACGTCTATATTCACGACGATCGCATCGTCGAAGTCGCGGACCACATCGACGTCTCGGGTGCTGAGGTAATCGATGCCCGAGGCTGTGTCGTGACGCCGGGATTTATTGACGGACACCGGCATGTCTGGTGCGGCCTTCTCCGCGGCGCACGCAAAGCGGATTGGGGCAATTGGACGCTGCCTGAATATATGGTCGAAGCTCGTTCGATGTACTGCGGGTGTTTCGGCGCCGACGACGAGTACGTCGCGAACTATTTCGGCGGTCTGGAGTCCCTTAACGCCGGCATCACGAGCGTTGTGGACCACAGTCACCTGCAGAAGTCACCGGACGTCTCCGACGCCCTCGCGCGTGGCTTAAAGGACAGCGGCGTTGGTGGCTTCTTTTGTTACAGCTTGCAGAACGTCCCCAATTTCGTCGACAACGGCTCGCCCGACCCGGACGCGATCCGGGACTTGCTCATGCGCGCTCCCGATGCGTGGCACGACGAAGCCGCCGCCCACATACGCGCCGCGTACTTTTTGAATGGCCCCTTGCGATTCGGCGTCGCGCTGCCCGAAAGCACGGCGTACGTTCCAAGCGACGTAGCAAAGTCGTTCCTCGCGCGGGCTGCAGCGTTGAAGCCGGAGCTCGTCACCTGCCACTGGGATGCGATGCAGCAAGGTGGGGAGTACGCCTCCACCTTGGTGGAACTCGCGCCCGCTTTTCCAAGCGCGACGCTGCTTTCGCATTGCAATCATCTAAACGATGCAGATCTCACCCTAATGGCGAATTCCGGTATCGGCTTGTGCACGTGCCCCGATACGGAAAGCGGTATGGGCCTTGGACCAATGCCCGGCCGTCGGCTTACGGAGCTTGGCGGCGCAGCAAGCCTCGGTTGCGACATCACGTGTCTCGTGCAAGCTGATATGCTGAAGCAAGCGCGAGCATATCTGCAGGCAGAGGAGATCGCTCGCTGCAGATAGCGGAGCCATGCCGAAGAAGATCGGTTGGCCGGCGCGTGCGGCGCTCGAGATGGTCACGATTACGGCAGCACGATCGCTTGGCTCTGCAAAAGAGATCGGAAGCCTTACGCCGGGAAAACGTGCGGACCTCGTCGTCCTGACTCCTGATCAGGTTCGCGGCGGAGAGGTCGTCGATCCAACGAATGCGCTGCTCTTTTTCACGGACGTCGCTGACGTCCGAACGGTGCTTGTCGCCGGCCGTGTGCGCAAGCAGAACGGCCATCTCGTCGGCGTCGACTTCGCCGAACTGCATCGCGCGACCGCCGATGCGATCGCGCGTGTCGACCGACGCTACGCAGCGCTGCCGCGCGAGCGCTTCGATCAAGTCTGGGCGGGGATGTTTTAATGACCCTACGGCACCGGCGAGCGGCGCTGCTTGGATCTTGTGATGTCGGTGGCCGCCTGTGAACATGCGGCAACCAAAAAGCGCCTGCAAATCACGCGCGCCGAAGCGAACGCGCGCATTGGGATGGACGTCGAAACGCTTGGCCAATTCCGCGACCGTCTGGTCGCCCTTGACGGCGGCGATAGCCACCTTCGCTTTGAATGCCGCAGAGTGGTTCCGACGAGCGCGTCTTTTCAAGATGTCTGCTCCTTGCGGGATCTTTCGACCCGCGGTAGGCAGAGCCATCACTTAGTGGGCTGTCCGAATAACCGAGGCCACCTCTCGCTACGATCGACGAAGCGCGTTTGGTGAACCGCATCAAGTAACCCTTGACGTTGCTGGCGCTCAGCGATCGCGAACTGCGACGGCGAGCCTTCGTTGTCTGGCGAGCAAGATATCGCTGCACTTCGCGAGACATTCTATCATCGGAAATGGAGGCGGCGACCGTGTCGGCGGCATCGCCGTCGAGCAACGCTAATGCAGCTAATACGTTTCGTCTCGCCCGGCGGCGCTGAAACGAGCCGTGCCAAGAGCGAATTGCAGGCAGGCGGCTCTCTCACCAAGCACCGCGCTCACGTCGGTAACCGCTTGTTCCACGGCGGCAAGTCCATCTGATCCGCACTCTCGCCGGCACACGCCCGCAAGAGCGCGTAGACTTTTCCCTGGATGCCGATCACCTGTTCCGCCTTCGCTAGTTTCTGCTCGAGAGTAGCGTTACGTTTCTGCAAACGCGTGACTTCCGCCGGCTAAGATCGGCCGGCGGTCACATTGTCGCGACCGGGCGATGAGCGTCGCACGCCTTTCTACGCGGGTATCCGTAGGCTGAGTGCATGCACGTACAGCAACAAGCCGACCCGTTCGCACACCGCGCGGCTACTTAGCTTCTCGGCGAGCAATACCGCGGACCGACAACTCGACGTCCCTGCGTGCTTCTCCGGGAACGCGCGCGTTCGGCTCCCTTTTCCGGCGGCTTCATACCCCAACCGCCGGCACAATCTTCCGTGCGTGTGGCGTGCGTCTCGCTTGGGATCCTAAATAAAACGTTAAGGTGACGCCGCTACTATGGCCGTGTAGCGTCATCGAACGCAGCAACCACCTCTATGCGGGGAAATTATTTTGAACCCATTGCGCTCCGGGCTTATTTTCACGTTGCTCGCCGCGTTCGTCGAGCTTTCCGTTACCGGGGCCGATGCCGCTGCGCGTCGGCTGTCGGTCAGCGGATCGGCCGGGGGGCCCGCACTCATCCCGACCGGTCAGTACATTACTGCGACGGCGGCTCCTGGATCGGCATTTTATCCGCTCTCGACCAATCTGCGTCCCGACAACAATGCGGACGCGGCTGAAGCCGTCGCGACGGCACTCAGCCCTGACGGCACGACGCTGCTCGTTCTCACGAGCGGCTACAATCAAAATTTCCGGACCGTGAATGGCGCGCCGATCGTATATCCGGTGCTCGATCCGGCGACCGGAGCGCCGTCGAGCGTTTCGACCCCGAAGTCGGAGTGGGTGTTCGTCTACGACGTAACGGGCAGCACGCCGACCAAACTGCAGCAGATCGGGATTCCGAACACCTATAACGGAATCGTGTGGGATCCGAACGGCCAGCGGTTCTACGTCTCGGGCGGCATCGACGATCGCATCATGGTGTATGCGTCGCCGAATGCTCCCGCGTCCGCGAATGCGCGCGCCCGCGTATTGTCGGCGCGTAAGCTCGCAGCCGGAACCACAGCAAATTTCAGCCCGGATGCACCTTTTATCTTGCTCGGACATAACTCGAACGCGAGTGCTCCGTTTCCCAAATACGACGGCGGCCGGCTCAAGGATGCTCGTGCGAACGCCGCCGCGCGCGGGGCGCTCGCGACGGGCGCCGTCGTCGCGGGGCTCGCGATCAGCCGCGACGCCTCCAAATTGTTCGCTGCGAATATGGAAAACGATTCGTTATCGACGATCGACACCGCTACGCGCAAGGTAGAGAGTGAAACCAGCCTCTCGTTGCCGAACGCTCCGCGCGGCGAGTTCCCGTTCTGGGTCGCGGTGCGTTCCGCGGGCGAGGCGGGCGCACCCGGCGTCTTTCCGCTAAACCGAGCGCGTCGCCAAAGCCTGCGGTCGAAGGACAGCGGGGACGGCAGCCCGCTGAAGGTGTACGTCTCGAGCTTGCGCGACGACCAAGTGATCCGCATCGGACGTAACGGCGGACTCCGGGTGATCCCAGTCGGCGACGGGCCGAACAAGATGGTGCTCTCAGCCGACGAACGCCGCCTGTACGTTGCCAACGGGAACAGCGACTCGATTTCGGTGATCGACACGGATAGCGACACCGTGCTCGGCACGATTCCACTGTCGCGTCCCGGCGACCGGCTCAAAGGCGCGAACCCGAATTCGCTCGCGCTCAGTAACGACCAGCGCTTTCTCTTCGCAACGCTCGGCGGCGAGAACGCGGTCGCGATGGTGGACCTCGCTTCCCTGCGCGTCATCGGCCGCATCCCCACCGGCTGGTATCCGAACTCGGTGAGCGTCAGCGCCGACGGCAAACGACTGTTCATCGTCAACGGTAAGTCGAACGCCGGCCCTAATCCCTCCAACGGCCGCACGACCGCCGCCGGAAAGGCGAAAAATCCGACGTTCCGCAACGAATACAATTGGGGACTCGAAAAGGCCGGTCTGCTCGTCGTCCCGCTGCCCGATCGAAACGAACTCGCGTACCTAACGCGTGTCGTCGATGCCAACAACGGCTTCGACAATCGCCGGACGGACCCGACGATGACGTTTCTGCGCTCACGCATCAAGCACGTCATCTACATCGTCAAAGAGAATCGCACGTACGATCAGGTGCTCGGCGATCTGCCGGGAACGGCGGGCGATCCCAGCCTCACGTTGTTCCCGCAACCGATCACACCGAACCATCACGCGCTCGCTGCGAATTTTGTTACGCTCGACCAGTTCTTCGATAGCGCCGAATCGAGCGGCGTCGGATGGAACTGGACGACCGCCGGCCACACGACCGACTACGTCGAAAAAGCGCAGTCCGTGCTCTACGGAAACGCCAATTTTAACGGCCTGACGTACGACTACGAGGGCACGAACCGCAACATCAACGTCAGTTTGCCCGACTCGGCGTCGCCGGTCTCACCGCAGACCGTGCGGACGACCACCTTGCTTGATCCGTCGTTGAGTTCGGCGATGCTGCCGGGTCCGAAGGACGTTTCCGCCACCGTCGGCGCCGACGATCTGTCCCCGGCCGCGTTCGGCGGCTACCTGTGGGACACGACGCTGCGCGCCGGCAAGACGGTACGCAATTACGGGCAGTTCGTCGACCAGTCATACTATCGGCAGGGTACGCCGCTCTCGTTCCCGCTGACGCGAAACCCGGACGGCGCGAAAAGCCTGCAGGCGGTTTCGACGAAAGTCGCGCTGCACGACAAAACCGATATGTATTACCGCGGTTTCGATATGAACTATCCCGACCGTTATCGGTACGAAGAATGGAAACGCGAATTTGACGGTTACGTCGCGAATAAGAATCTACCGTCGCTCTCGCTCATCGATCTGCCGCACGATCACTTCGGCAGCTTCGGGACGGCCATCGAAGGTTTGAACACGCCGCAATTGCAGATGGCCGACAACGACTACGCACTCGGTTTGATCGTGCAAGCCGTCTCGACGTCGCCGTACTGGGCCGACACCGCGATCTTTGTGATCCAAGACGATTCGCAGGACGGACCCGATCACATCGACTCCCACCGTTCGCTTGGCTACGCCATCTCGGCATATACCAAGCGCCGCGTGGTGATAAACACGACGTACACGACGGTGAACATGGTGCGCACGATCGAAGATCTGCTCGGCGTGCGGTACCTCGGCATGAACGATGCCAACGCCGCCCCGATGTCCGACGTGTTCACCGGGACGCCGAACCTCGAGCCGTATACCGCCATCATCCCGGGCTCTTTGTGTGCCGCCCCCGTCCTGCCGGATCTGATTCCGGAATGTACCGCACCGCACGGGACGCAGTCCAAGACGCGAAAAGTCAGTATGCTGCACGACGGTTCCTGGTGGGCCGCCGCGACGGCCGGGATGGATTTTAGCGTTCAAGATGCCGTCGACCCGACCGCGTTTAACGCGGTCCTCCGACGCGGCATCACCGGCAACGAGGCCTTGCATCTGTAGAGCGCAGCCGTTCGCGAGGGCCGTTGCCGCGGCTCTCGTGTCGGCATTACTGATCCTCGCGACGATCGCGGCTGCTTCGGCAGCCGCGATCGTGTCGCTTCGCGGCGTTGCCACGTCGAACGGCGGCGCGCGGCTGCTGATCGTCTTTTCCGGCGGAGTGCCGTCGTATAATATTTATGGTAACGGGACGGCCGAAATCTCCCTGTTGCTGCTCGGAACGGCGCGCGCGCCGAACTCGCCCGGCAACATCGGCGGAGCCGGACCGCTCAGCGGCGCGTTGCTGTCGTCGGCCGGTGACTCGCAGAATCTGTCCTTACATCTCGCGGCACCGGCGACCGTGCGCGTAAGTGTAGGTGCCGGAACGACGCTCATCGTCGACATCCCGCCACCGGCCGCGGCTGCGAACGCAACGCCGCCGGCGTTCGGCTCCGCGCCACAAGCGACGCCGACGCCGGCCGCTCCGGGCGCGGCGCCCGGTCAAACCGTCGAGGTCGTGCTGCTCAAGTACGCCGACGTCAGCGAGGTGATCGGCATTCTCGTCGCCGGCCAGTCGATTCCCTCGAACGACTCGTTCTCGCCGCAATCAT
>JAABUQ010002568.1_pt1 | contig 35586 bp, 37 predicted proteins | sample 5560001 | NCBI WGS metagenome assembly JAABUQ01 (sample SAMN10711888, study PRJNA513371) | rock metagenome | isolation source: Antarctica rocks | place: Antarctica: Victoria Land, Finger Mt nord | collected 2015-12-18
TGGTTGTCTGGTGTAGCCAGTCTTCTCTTTGACGGGCTACTTTTCTTTGTAGTTTTGAGACTACCTTTCTCTCACGTTTCCACCTTCTAGAACCTTTGACTTTTTTATTCCGGTTGGGAGCACGTTTGCGTCGTAATTTCTTGGATGCAACTTTAACCTTGCGTTGCCCTTCTTTAATAAAATCAGGTTTAGCAATCTTCTCGCCGGTGGATAGTGTTATTGCGCGAAGTGTTTGCGGGGGAATCCTCCCCCGCAAAACATTCGCATCTTTGCATCCTAAGTCAATCCCAACTGCACCTTCCCCAGTTTGCCTAGAAGGTTGGCATTTCACCGTGATAGATGCATACCACTTTTCGGTACGGCAAAGAATTGTACAAGTAGTAGGAGTACCCCAAGTTCTAGCAGTACCTCGCATCTGAATTCTTCCAAGGTTGGACAGATTTAGATACCCATTACTACCGTTTGTTTCAACCTTCCAACCAGCGATACCAGGGTAAGACCACCCAGAATAACGACGTGATGCTTTGAATTTTGGATATCCTCCTAAGCCATTGAAGAAACGCTGGAAAGCAAAATCAACTCGCTTCAAAGTCGCTTGGAGCGCTTGAGAGCCACACTCTATGTACTCAGGCCATACTTCTTTGAACTCGGGCAGACAGTTTTGCTGCTCCAGATAATTTACTGAGTGCTTAAATCTTTTCCATTGGGTGATCCGATTAGCTACTGCCGCGTTATATAAATTCGCATGCAGCCGTCTCCAGTAGTGGAGTTGGTTCTCCTGCTGCTGGGTAGGATACAAGCGAAAGCTGACACGACGGGTTACTATTATAGGTATATTATAGCACATTTGTCACCCAGTAGTCTCTCTCCGCTATCCATCCCCACCGTGTAAGACGGTGGGGATGGATAGCGGTTGAGGTTAACGAGAGGGAAGGGGACGCGCAGCTCGAAATGCCTCAGTAGGTGTGCTTCGACAAGCGTTCGGCGATCCAGACCTTGATGATGGATTGCCGAGTCACACCAAGACGCTTTGCTTCATGGTCGAGCGCCTCAATCATCCAAAGGGGAAAATCGACGTTTACTCTTCTCTGCTGATGCCCAGGACGATGTGCCCCGGACAAGTCCAGAAGATTTGTAATGTCCTCGCCTTGAATCGAACTTACGGTCAAACTCTTTTGCTTTCATAAATCTCAACCTCTCATGGATAGGGTTTGATTGTTCATAAAACCTCCTAATTTTGTGCTTACGAGACAGCTGAATTGGATGAGAGTAACTGAATTTCCTCTTCTGTCAGCTTGATGGCAGCAGCAGCAATGTTTTCTTCCAGGTGTTCAATGGTTGTTGTTCCTGGAATCAGAAGAATGTTTTGGGCACGGTGCAGCATCCAAACCAGGGCAATCTGATTCGGCTTCACCCCATGGTGCTGAGCCACCTCTGCTAGGGTTCCTTCCGCAGTAGCAAGCCGGGAACCACGTCTTTGCGGATGGGCTCCTAAAGAACCATAGGGGATGAAAGCAATCTCACGTTGTGTGCATTCCACCACCGATGATGATTATTTTTTTCATAATTTCAGGCTTGTCGACAGACTTGTCAAACGGCTGTCTCTTTTTGAACACAGCCCAAGCAATGTGCAACGATTCTACTAACAGGTTTGTCCAAGCTCTCGCAAGCGCTGGGCTAACTCTTCAGCTCTTTGCTCTGCCTTTTCAGCTCTTTGCTCTGCCTGCTCTGCTCTCTCTACTTCAGTAGCAATCCAGGTGCCCTCTGCATCATACCAACGCAACCACTGTCGCCATGCACCCCGGTACTCTCCCTGCCACAGTGCTAAGCCTAGTTCTAGATCCGGTATCCAGCTCCTTCCTGCCAACAATTCCATTGCTTGATACCGGTTGCCTGATAGCTGAAATGCCTGCAACTCGTCATGCTGATAGCGATTGAACGTAATGTAGTAGGGCACTCCTAGAATTTGCTCGTAGACCTTCCACTTGCCGGGTTGCTTACCCTGCGGCTCTCTCTTACCCAAATCCTCGTCCTGGGTGCCAGGAGAGAGGAGTTCGATCACGACAATTGGTCTGACTCCTTCCTGCCAGGACACATAGCTTAAGCGCAAGTCTTGTCCCTGGTATAACCGCGAAACACCAACAACTGCAAACCAGTCTGGTCGTTTGTACCATCCGGTGTTCAGCGGGTCATAGTAAAGATTCAAGTCGCTAGCAACAAAAACTTGCTCTGATGGATATGTAGGTGGACAAAAGGTTTGGCTCAGCAGTTCCGCCTGCCACAGGTGAAATTCATCAGGCAAACCAGGCTCCTTAGGGTCTTCGCTGGGGAGGTCGTACATCGTCGGTAGAGTTTCTTGAGGAGAGCGGGGAGGGTCGGTCTGCTCAAGCGGAAGTCGGATAGGGCTCATCTAACAACCCTCATGGTTTGCTACGTAGCTCAATCATAACGATTCTACGTGGTATAAACGGGTCAAACATCTCCTTATAATTGCAACTCATACTCGTAACGAGTATGATTAAAGAATAACCTCCCCCATCTGAAACTTATTAAGTGAGTATCGAGTGGGTCAAGGCTGTTAGGAGTCAACCGATGAGTAGACTACAAGGAAAATACGCATTAATTACGGGTGCTTCGCAGGGATTAGGTTTGCAGCTTGCGCTTGTGTTTGCCCGTGCAGGCGCAGCAGGCATTGCCATTGTCGCTCGTGGAGCTGAATTACTTGAGGAGGCTCGCCATCGGATTCAAAAAGCTGCACCAGAAACAAAGGTGTTGGCGATCGCAGCTGACCTAAGCCAACCGTCAGACATCGAGCGCGTTGTCGCGACCACACTGAACGAGTTTCAAGGACGGCTTGATATTTTGGTTAATAATGCCTCTTCAATCGGACCTTCTCCCATGCCCTTCTTGCTCGATTACCCGCTAGAAGACTTCCGCAACGTCCTCAATACCAACCTAATCGCACCATTTTTGCTGATTAAGAAAGTGTTACCAGCCATGATTGAAAATGGCGGCTCGATTATCAACGTTACGAGTGATGCAGGCATCACAGGGTATCCGGGTTGGGGCGCGTATAGCATCTCGAAGTTTGGGATAGAAGGATTGTCTCAAACCTGGGCAGCAGAACTCGAGGAGAGCAATGTTCGCGTCAATTGGGTTGATCCAGGAAACATGAATACTGCGATGCACTGTGCGGCTGAACCAGATGAAGATCCAAATCAATGGGCTGACCCCAAAGAAGTCACAGACATTTTCATCTATTTGGCATCGGATGAGTCAAAAGAAGTGAATGGGCAACGGTTTCAAGCGCAGGATGAGGATGAAGTTGAGGCAGCCACTAACGAGGCTGCCTGAATTTTGGTACATGTTTTCAGCAAAAAGGAACGATTCATGTCTGCCCCTTTTTCCTTTACGCTTCCACCTGATCTTTCTGCCAAAGAGCCACCAGAGCGTAGAGGTATTGCACGCGATCGCGTTCGATTAATGGTTATTGATCGCCAAACCCTTCAAGTAGTACTTCATCAGTGGAACGACTGCTGAAAAGATTAACCAAACACATCAGGCAGGCGGACGGGTGATTGCAATTGGCACCACGGTTGTCCGAGCATTGGAGTCGGTGATTGACGAAGCAGGCAAGGTGCAGCCCCGGCACGGATATACTCGACTTCGGATTACGGAAAACCACAAACTTAAAGCGGTAGAGGGGCTATTAACGGGATTGCATGAGCCAGAGGCTAGCCATCTCGATTTGCTCACCGCTTTCTTGTCTCCAGAGGTGATTCGGGAAGCGTATCAGGAAGCGGTGCGAGATCGCTATCTTTGGCATGAGTTTGGTGATTTGAATTTGATTATTTGACGTTTGAATGCCCGTGTTACTTGTCAATTTCCTACTCCCCGTCTAACTGAGGGTAATTAAACGGAGATGATATTAGCCTAGCAAGCGTTGCCTCCATCACTGCTGTAGTTTGACCAGAGACGGTGAAGACTAGAGCCTCTCGGTAGACTCGCGGCGCTGGATGATGGCTGTTGTCCATCTAGCTGATATCCCCCAGAGACCGGAAGGGCTTTCATCGGTGGAGCACCCGCTCGTCTAAGTTGAGAGAAGCCGACGCCCACCAAAACCTGACCGTTGCTCATGCGGGGAAGATACTCCCGCACCATCGATTCGTTTTGACTAATTTTGGTTTTACTGTTTTTGACTATTTCAGGCTTTTAACCACCTATGTTTTGTAATTTCGTAAAATTTGTTACATAATATCTTCTGACTTTTCCATACTTTTTGTCACTGACAAAAATTCGGCGATAGATTAATGTCAAGCTATAGCTAAACAGCTATAAATCCTGACGGTTCAGCATCACCAAATTCACGATCAAGCTCTTAGGAAAAACTTCCTAAACATAACTCAGCTTTGCCAAATTTTCCCCACTTTGGGTTTGGAGATAATTGTCCACAGTTATCATTGCTACGCTACGTTAAGTTAGAGGAATTAGATGAATTGGTTGAATTAACAAAAGAGAAATAGTAGGCAAATGCTTTTATAAACCGCAAGTAAAATTCTGCAAATAGCCAAAATGAAGTTACTACTAGTTTGTACTAACGGTGGCCATTTTTCAACCATGATGGGACTGAAAAAGTTTTGGTCAGATTACTCAAGAGAGTGGGTCACTCATGTCAGAGCAGACACCGAACAATTGCTTGGACAAGAGCATGTTTACTGGATAGAGAGACAGGACGCGCGAGACCTGCGGATGGCAGTCATTAACTTTTTCAAAGCTTTGTTGATTTTGCGCCGGAGCCGACCGGATTTATTAATCTCCACTGGAGCCGCGCTCGCTGTGCCATTCGTTTTAGCGAGCAAGCTACTTGGGATCAAAACAGTATTTGTCGAAAGCATCTCACGTTCCAGTGATTTAAGCCTAACTGGTAAACTCGTGAATTACCTAGCAGATGAATTCTACGTCCAGTGGCCGGAATGTACAAAACTTTATCCCAAAGCTCAATATAAAGGAGTTGTCAAATGATTCTATTTACCCTCGGTACTACTGATTATCCCTTTGATCGAGCTATCAATTGGTTAAAGGAATTATTGCAACGGGAAATAATTGATGAGCCGGTATTACTTCAACATGGTGCAACTTCTGTTGCTAACTTCAGCCATAGTAAACTAACAAGCGTAGTGGGCTTAAGCCGTCAGGAAATGACCACGGCGGTAAAAAACGCCTCACTGGTGATTTCCCATGCCGGTCAAGGCTCTACCCGAATGTTAGCAGAGCTAAGTGCCAGCTTTGTCCTGTTGCCGAGATTAGAACGCTATAGAGAGCATGTGGATGACCATCAACTGCTGTTCGCTCGCGCTGTCGAAAAGTTGGGTGTACATTACTGTACTGAATTGAATCAATTGATTGCAGCTACCGTTTCACCACCACCTGCATTCCAAGGAAAATTGTTCGATTCTTCATTATTAGTTGATCACTTGATTGCCAAATACAGTAGACCTCGGGAGTTCGCCACATATGAATAAAGTAATTACGATGGGTCTAAGGCACTGGAAACCTTTACTATGCCTCAACGGTGTTGTCCTAAGTGCCGCGCTAGCGCTCGCAATATTTTGCCCAAAAACCTGGACGGCGTCTACCCAACTGATTTTGCCAGATTCCACAAGTAACTTAGATGCCAATTTAGGTACCCTTGGCAACCTCAAAGATACAAACATCGAATTCTCCAACACAATTAACCCTCTAAATACTCAGGCTTCAATTCTCACTAGTCTTGATGTGCTCGTTAGCGTCCGGGCATTGGACGCCGAGAAAAGCTTATTCCCGAAACTAGAGCCCTACAAGAAATTATTCAAAGTGACTCCGGTTGACCAGGCAACAACGCTGCTGGTGGAAGTCAAAGCCGATCATCCAGATTTAGCACTCAAACGTGCGGCGACGCTGGTCAAGGTCTATCAACAGCGTCTGAACGCACTGCGTCAGGATGAGGCTGTGGCACGCGTGCAATTTAGCCAAAATGAACTGGAAGTAGCCAGACGAAATTTGATCCAGGCGCAGATCCCGCTAGCAATGTTCAAAAAGTCTTCTGGCTTAATCAGCACTGAAGCACAAACTAAAGGGATAGTTGACACTATTAGTAATCTTGAGACAGCACACGCCCAGGCACTAGCGCAAGCCGAATCGAATCAAATTCTGATTCACACTTTGTCGAGTCGCCTGAAGTTGAACCCTGAGCAAGGAATCAAATCGCTGCGCTTGGCGGAAGACAAAGACTACCAGTTTTTGCAGCAAACATTGTCTCAACTTGAGGCGGCTTTGGTGCAAGCCCGTGCCCGATTTCAGGATAGTACTCCAGCGGTCCAATCTTTACTGGCTCAGCAAACACAGTTGCAGCTTCAACTTCAGCAGCACATTGACCAAGCAGCAGCTCACACCCAAGGAATAGATACCACCATCGATAGTGCCAGTCCTGATGGACGATCTAGCCTGATTCAGCGACTGATTCTGGCTGAGAGCGAAACCAAAATGCAGCGGCGTCAAGCCGCTCAACTTCAAACCCAAGTGGACCAACTTCGCGCCACACTCCAGTCCATCCCTTCTAACCATGGCCGAGTCTTAGAACTGCAGCGGCAGTACGATATTGCCGAGGGGGTGTACAAAGGATTAATTGCCCAAGTGCAGCAGGCCAAGATCAGCTCCTTTAACTCCTATCCGAACGTGCAGAGCCTGGCGAAACCGAGTGTTGACCCCAAACCTACAAGTCCCAAACGTTCGCTCATTGCCCTCGGCGGCATCTTGACATCAGTGTTTGGTAGCCTTGGCTTGGTTTCATTCCTAGAATCGCGCAACCCACTTCTGCAGCCCAAGGACCTGGACGTAATCGACTTTCCCGTGCTGGTGCAGCTTCCCCGTCTGAAGCAACCACGGCTAGAATTGAACCTAGCGGTCGAAACCTCAGTCGAGTTCCAGCGTTTGGCATCACTGATTAGCCTGATGCCACTAGCAAGCCGTCGGCTAATGGTCAGCAGTTCTACTCTCGGTGAGGGTAAAACCACCGTCACGTTGGGCTTAGCTCTGGCCTTAATTGACTTAGGCTTTCGAGTCCTGCTGGTGGATGGTGATTTTCGCACTCACTCCTTGACTCGACGACTAGGCTGTGACCCCGCAGGCGATTCTAACTCCAGGTTGATGCCCACTCAGCTTCGTCCTGGTCTGGATCTGATGCCTCAGATGCCGCGCCCTGGCAAAATTATTGAGTTTGTGGCTAAGGGCGGTTTTGAACAATCTCTCCAGGCGATTCAAGCGCATAGTGATTACGATTATGTCATTGTCGACACTGGGCCAGTCGGTCTGACTAGTGAAACAGCCTTGATGGCTGTGGCGGTGCCGAATGTACTATTTGTCGCCCGACCAGGGGTCAGTGGTCGCAACTTAGTCTATGACAGTCTCAAACAACTGACGCGGCACAATGCCCGAATCATGGGGTTGGTTGTCAATGGCCTCAATGCACAGACTAATAGTTATCCTTACGGCTACAAATCAAAACAAGAGGTACTAGAGGCTTAGGTGTTTCTAGTCCAGTTATCTATCCTGGCGCGGGAGGACAAGTTTTAGCCATGAAAATTGCTTTAGTGCATGATTATCTGACACAAAAAGGTGGAGCAGAGCGGGTATTTGAACTACTCTGTAAGCATTTTCCCTCTGCTGACATTTTTACGTCTTTGTATGATCGGGAGCGGACTATCGAGCTGGGTGAGCGTCTGGTTAATACCACAGTCCTGCAAAGCATTCCTGGAGCAACTAAAAATTTCCGATTAATGGCTCCCTTTTATTATCCAGCCTTTCGAGCCCTAGATTTGCAAAATTATGACCTGATTATCAGCAGTAGTACTAGCTTTGCTAAGGCAGTACGAAAAAGGCCAGGAGCACACCATATTTGCTTTTGCCACAACGTCACCCGCTTCTTATGGGACACGTCAACCTACCTGCGTGAATATGCTAATTACCGCCGCTTCTACCCAGTCCTAGAGCAAATTTTTCGAGCCATGAGAAAAGTAGATTTAGTCTATGCCCAAGAGCCTGACTTTTACATTGCTAATTCTACTACTGTTGCTCGACGCATTCAGGAAGTATATAAAAAGCCAGCGGTCGTTGTGCATTATCCAATTGATTGCAACAACTTTACTTTCTCTAGCGAAAAACAGGACTTTCACTTGGTGTCAGCACGTCTAATTAGCTACAAGCGGGTCGATTTAATCGTGGAGGCATTCAATTGGTTAGGTTGGCCATTATTAATATCAGGCGATGGACCGCAGCGAAAGCTTTTAGAAGCAAAAGCATTGAAAAATATTCAGTTTTTAGGGCATGTAAGTGACAGTGAACGTCGCGATTTGATGGCAAAAGCTCGTTTTGTAATTGTGGCAGCTTTAGAAGACTATGGATTAGTTCCAGTAGAAGCTAATGTCAGTGGAACGCCAGTTGTTGCTTATGGTGCAGGTGGAGTATTAGATACTCAAATACCTGGACATACAGGGGTTTTCTTCAAGCGACAGACACCGGAAGCGCTTCAAGCTGCATTACTTAATGCTAGTGAAATAGTCTGGGATCACACAAAAATTAGGAAGCATGCCTTGAGCAATTTTTCGGAAGAGGTTTTCTTCGGTAAAGTTGAGCAAATACTTGAGAGAGTTTGTAGTAAACAGGCTATAGCTTGATTTAACTAACCACTGTAATGAGGTAAAACCATGGCAAGTTCCACATTTATTTTACAGCTAGATGATTCTACCCAACAATCACAAGCAGGTTATTGCTCTGCTAAGTGTAAGCTTAAATGGCGACAGGGAAAGCTATTAGTCAGAGGTTCGCCGCAGGCTCAATATTCTGATCTGCCTGCACTTGAAGATCAAGGCTGGTTAAGCGATTGCTTGAAGCACTCTTACGCTCAGCTGATCAGCATCGACCCAATCTTGGGCGAGTCCAGCTTGAAGTTTTGGGCAGACGCCTGTGAGCAAGCGCATAAGCCTGTGTTCATAAGCTTACCTTCCACAAATCAACTGCCAAAACAGCACAGTCCATCCGGATGGTGGTTGAAGCGCTTGCTTGACCGGGTAGTTGCTGCCCTATTACTGCTAGTTTTAAGTCCAATCATTTTAGGATTGGCTGTTTTGATCCGCCTCGACTCACCAGGACCAATTTTCTTCCAGCAATGGCGCGTGGGAGAGCGGGGCAAACTCTTCAAGATATTCAAATTTCGGACAATGGTGCTTGATGCCGAAAAACTTCACCATCAGGTGATGAGGACTCAGAAGGGTTTACATAAACGCAAAGATGACCCTCGGATTACACCATCAGGGCACTGGATGCGTAAGTACAGCTTTGACGAACTACCGCAACTGTTTAATGTACTGCGCGGTGAAATGAGTTTGGTGGGACCTCGTCCTTGGGCGCTGTATGATGCAATCCGAATCAACCCCTCTGGGCAGCAACGGTTGAATTCACTGCCGGGCATTACAGGTGCTTGGCAAGTAGAGAACAGATCAACCTTGCTAGATCTAGATGCAGTGAACAAACTTGATCTTGAATATCTTCGTACTTGGTCTCTGGCTGTTGATCTCAAGCTTTTACTGTTGACTATTCCCAAAGTCTTATTAGGTTTTGGTGCTTACTAAGCCGCTTATAGCAAATGAATCAACAACTACGTCTAGCCGCACGTCTACCTCAATCTACACTTGGCCTGGTAGAAGATAATGATCGTCTTCTGCATGGGATTCGCCTACGCTGGAGTGCCCTGAGTCAATCAGAACGGTTGGTTTGCCTTGGCATTGTACTGCTACCTCTGTGGTGGTTATTGGGATGGGCTTATATGATGCTGATGTTAACTATCGGCATTGTTGTTTATGAACATCTGCACAATGGCGGCTTGCGTCTACAACGTCCGAGCTTAATTGCATGTTCAGCCCTCACTTACGGCTTATTTAGGCTTGTCTCTATCGGTTTACATCTTGGGGAATTAACGCCACACTTAGTTCTGGGACAACTCAATGATTGGATCTGCTGTGGATTGCTAATTTGGTACATCCAGAGTAAAGATATTCGAGTACGTCCATTGGTGGTTGCCTGGGCTTGTTCCATAGCTGTGCTCGAGATGTTAGTGTTCTGGCTGATTGTTCACTTCATCTTCAAAGAGCCTAGCTTTACACCATCCCTTTCTATTTTTGGTCTTCTGACAAATAAGAGTGAACGGTATGTGCCTGGGTCTGGTAGTGGTAACTACTTAATACCTTACCTCCCTGGAGACAAAGCTTTAGCAGGACTAAGTCGTTTCTGCTTTTTCTTCGTCGGTCCAGAATCCTTCGCCATGTTAGCAAGCTATATCGGTCTACTGGCTTTTGATATTAAGAACCGCTGGTGGTCGCTGCTAATGGTTCCAGCCTGCATTTTTCTATTACTTCTAAGTGGAACTCGCTCAGCCTGGATTATCTTTCCTCTGTTGGTAACTTTGCGTTACTTATGGATGATTGGCAAAGTTTGGGGTCCGGCGCTGCTTTATTTCATAATTGCAGTCGCTAGTTTTATTACATTTTCGCTCCCTCCAACCACTGACTTACTCTCTGATAGCCTTACGCATACAGCGAAGGCTACAAGTAAGTATCGCGCCGATTCAACAGAAACTCGTCACAAAATCTACGCAAGGACATTGGATGCTGTTTGGAATGAACCAGATCAGCTTTTATTTGGGCATGCAGTATCGGGAAGTTCGGTACTGCCAGGGTACGCGCCTGCGAGGATTGGTTCCCATAGCTTCATCCTGGGAACCCTTCTCTATCAGTCTGGGTTAGTGGGTTCAGGGGTCTTCTTGACATTTTGGGCTTCTTTCATCCTGTGGGTCTATAACACGCGAACTCAAAGACCACTCTCTTCCCTGCTAATGCTACTCTACTTCAGCTTAACTTTCCTTGTGATGGAGATTGAAATGACAATAGTCGTGTTAATTTTCCTTTCTACCGTGAGGGATAAATCAGTTACGAAACTCAATAACAGAAGGATTCGCATGAATAGTATGAGTGGTTGCAACTTGGTTTGATCGCTATAAAACTTTCAATTCAAAGCTTGAGGTTTAGACATGACTAAAACTAAAGATAACCTGGCTACAGTTACTCCTTTAGTCAGCGTTATTATTGCAAATTATAACTATGGTCGCTTCCTCGCTGAAGCAATCGAAAGTGTTTTAGGTCAAACGTGCCAGAACTTTGAATTAATCGTTGTAGATGACGGCTCGACGGACAACTCACGCTCTGTAATTGAGTCATATGGCGATCGCTTGATTGCTATCTTTCAAGCAAACCTTGGACAAGGAGGGGCATTCAACGCTGGAATTGCCCGCTCTAAAGGCGAGATCATTTGTTTTCTGGACTCCGATGATTACTTTTACAAAGATAAACTGGCAAAAGTAGTAGCAGCTTTCCTCGACCATCCTGAGTGGGTGCAAATATCCCACGGACGGACTTCAGTAGATCGAGAAGGTGCAATTATCGGTCGCGATCCTACGTTTTTCAGTCAAGGTGATGTGCGAAATCTTTTGCTGCAATGGGGAAGGTACGCATGGGCAGTTACTTCTGCACTAGCCTATCGCCGTTCAGTTCTCCAGCAAATCTTGCCCATTCCTACAAAACAATCAGAGGTGGAAGTTATCAAAGACCAGAAAACTGATCATCTTGCCTTTGCAGCAGCAGATACTTATTTGACTGCAACAGTTCCCTTTTATGGCGAGGTGGGATGCATCAAGGAACCTCTAATGTTTTATCGCAGCCACGGCGACAATCAGCAAGCTCGTAGTATCAATCTTCCCTACCTAATTCGGCAGCGTGAGTTAACTGCTGCCTACATCAACCAAGCAGCTTCAATGGTGGGGCTAAGCCGTCGCTTTGATATCCAAAGGGATTCAGACTATCGCAGCTTTAAAGCACTTCAACAGGGTGGCACGTCTTGGACAGAGACTTTGCAAATTATTTGGTTCACTTTGCTTGAAAGCATGGCTATACGTCATGACGTGAAAGACACGCTAGAAAGGCTGCTGCGACGGGGCGTTTGTGCTTTATTTCCTGGTGAAGCCAGAACGTTTCTTCGCTTTGGACCACGTCGCTACTTGCGCTTCAAGATCACCGGTGAACAGCCGAAAAATTTGGAATTATTAAATTAGCGCTGGCACGAACCACCAGAGGTATACATGCAAACTTTGTTAAGTCGACAGACCTACAGGAGCGAGGAATGCAAGCCACGCAAACTAATAGTTATACCAGGGTACTGCGATGGTTTAGGCGGTACACTGATCAGCCTTTCAATGTTAATCACAGGGTTTGAACGTTGTGGTGCATCTGAGCAATTGTGTGTTTTAGTCCGCTCCGGTTCGTTGATGCACAGATACCTGGCAGACGCAGGTCAAGCTCATTTGCTTAAAGTAATCCAGTCTAAGGAGCAAATTCAGTTTTTTAAGCATGCACTCCAATGGGCGTGTCAGCAACCACAGGACTGGCCCTTGCTGCTGGACAATTGTGTCTGGCGAGATTTCCTACCGCTCCTGATATTGGCTGCACCAGGGCTCCGCCTAAGCCGTCGCCCTGTGTACCATTTCTGTCACGACTTAGGGCTTTCGCATAACCGACTTGGTTACCTAATAAGAAAGTTCACTTTTACCTGTCTGGCACCAAGAGCCATCTGTAATTCCAAATTCACAGCTGAGCACATCCGTCCCATGATGGGTAAAATCCGGGGTGTCCTCTACCAACCAGTGGACACAGAGCAATTTAATCTCCGCCCCCCTGTGCCTCCACCTGTGGGATTGGAACCGATTCTCCGCTCTGGAGCACGAGTGATGTTGACCCCTTCGCGGCTCAACAAACCGGGAACTGTAAACGACAAGAATCTGCGCGCCTTAATTCCAGTGTTAGTTCAGCTTAAAGCTCATGGACACCACTACCACTCAGTTGTAGTTGGAGAAGACGGTTCGTTTGAACAAACTTACAGCCGCGATTTGCTTGAAATTGCCGAACGCTCAGGAGTTGCTGATCGTTTCACCATCCTCCCTCCTACAGTCACCATCGAGGACTACTACAAATACGCGGATGTGGTTGTTACCCTTGCCCCACGGGAACCTTTTGGTCGCACAGTGGTTGAGGCGATCGCCTGTGGTATCCCTGTAGTCGGAAGTCAAACTGGCGGCATCGGTGAAATCTTGAGCCACTTCGCCCCCGAGTGGACTGTTACCTATGACGACCCAGTCGCTGCGGCTGAAACAATCGTTCGCGTAGCTGCTGATCCCAACACTCCAAATCTCCTTGTTAGAGGTAGAAATTGGGTTGAAGCCCAATGCAGTGTCGAAGGTTATGCCCAGCAGATGCTCGACATTGTTGGTTTGACTAAGCAGCTATCTCAAAACTGCTTACTGACTCAAGGCAAAATTCACTATGTTAAGCCGTAAGTCATGAGAGACATCCTAATTATTTCCCGCATCTTCCCACCACAGGCAGGTGGTATTGAGGAGTATGTCTACAACCGCTGCCTTCAAGATCCTGAACGCGTGATCGTTCTAACGTCTGCCTGTACAGGAGACCAGTCTTTTGATCCGGCTCAATCTTTTCCAGTGTATCGGTGGCCGACCTCTGCACTTCAGCGGATTGGGGTGTTAGGCAGTGTCCTCAAACAGATCCTTAATATGGTCTGGTCGGTTGTGCTTGGAATCAAACTATTTCAACAATATCGCTATCGCTATATAGAGTGGTGCCACGGCTACGACTTTCCTGCCCTTTTGCTGCTGAGCTACCTGCTGCCCATTCGCTTTTTTGTGTACCTGCATGGAGATGATATTCTCTGCCCTCTCAAAAACCCAGTTTTGCGATCGCTGTTTGAGTGGACACTTAGGCGAGCCGAGGGGATTGTCTGCAACAGTGCCTTTACTCAGGATTACCTTAAAGGTAATTTTCAGTTAAATACCCCTACCTATGTCATCCACCCTATGGTCAGACCAGAGAAATTTGGTGACAAAGGGGTTTTAGAACGTGTTCATACTATGCGCACTGAGCTACGCCGGACTTATAACATTTCTCCGGAAGCAGTGGTGATTCTGTCGGTGGGACGCCTTGTCAGACGCAAAGGTTTTGACCGCGTGATCGAAAATTTACCACCTCTATTGGGTGAAGGGCTTAATGTCTATTACCTGATCTGTGGTCGGGGTCCAATGGAGTCTGAACTTAGAGCGCTTGCTAGCAAATTGCAAGTTGAGGAACGTGTCCTCTTTGCAGGGTATGTGCCTGATGAAAAATTAGCTCATTATTACGTAGCCTGTGATCTGTTTTCACTGCTGACTTTCTTTGAAGCTGGAACTAAGAGCATTGAGGGTTTCGGGATTGTTTACCTGGAGGCTGGTTACTTCAGTAAACCTGTTATTGCCTCGCGGGTTGGTGGAGTGGAAGATGCAGTCCAGCATGGGAAGAGTGGAATGCTAGTAGACCCGAATTCCGCAGATGAAACCTTCCAAACTCTGCATCAGCTGTGTACAGATCAGCAGTTGCGAGAGCAGTTGGGTCGCAGAGGCAAGGAACTGGCAAATTGCAAAATCCTGCATCAATCGCTTTATTTAACCCAAATACCGGCTTAACTATGACACAATCTACTGCTGCAAACATAGCTAGGAGCAGTTTGTGGGTGACCACGAGCTTTATGCTGGCTAGATTCTCGCAGCTAATTGCTCAGGTTGTCCTTGCCCGGATCTTATCTCCTAAGGAATTCGGTGTCTGGGCAATGGTTCTACTGGTGACAACACTATCGGCTTTATTCAGAGACGCATCGATTGCTGGGGTACTAGTCTATCGAGGTTTAGATGACAAAAAACTGGTAAACGCTGTCTACAGCCTCGGAATTAACATCTCTATTGGCATGTTTGTCCTGCAATTGCTTATTGGTTTTCCGCTCTCCCAATTTTTTGGCGTACCTGTACTGTGGCCGCTGACTGCCTGTGTAGCCCTGGTTTTTCTGGTTGGTGCAGGTGCAGGATCTCATAGTGCTGTCCTACAGCGGCAGATGAAATTCAAAGAACTTGCTATCTGCGACATTGCGGCAAATTTTGCGCGTTATGGTGGTGCGTTAATTTGTGCCGTTCTCGGTGGCGGGGTGTGGTCCTTTGCGGCTGGAGAGATCACGATGGCGTTGGTTGATTCTCTGCTTAAGCGTTGTTTTAGTAGATACCGATTCACCTATTATTTCATACCAGATTCGTCTGCTGTAGGTGAAGTACGCGGTTATATCAGTGGACTATTAGGAATAAATTTAGCCGTTTATGCAAATATGAACGGTGACAATCTGACAATTGGCAGACTGTTAGGAACTCAGGCGTTAGGCTACTACAATTTGGCTTACCAACTGGCAATGTTGCCGGCATCTGCCCTCTCTCAGATCAATAGAGTTAACTTTTCGGCCCTATCACAACAGGATAATGAGGGCAAGCTGAGTTATCTCTGTCAGACACTGGAACTTTACGCTTTACTTTTTGCTCCCATTTACGGAATCGCCTTTGTGGCTTCTCCCTGGGTCATTCCCCTAGTGTACGGTTCAAAATGGGGGGCAGCAGTTAGCATTTTCCAGATCGTGCTGGTTTTTGCCTATGCTCGGGGTTTCATGTCTATTTTAGGCACCGCTTTGAACGCCCTGAACCGCCCAGGCATCAATGCTGCAATCAACTGGGTTTTAGTACCGATCTCTATCCCCTCTTATTTAGTGGGAGCAAGGCTAGGAGGAACAACTGGAGTAGCGATCGCTGTTGCACTGGTAATGGGCGTTGTGGCCACTGCCTGGTTCTGGCTAGTTACCTGCCGTGCAGCAGGCTGGAAGATCAGAACTTTAACCAAACCAATTATATTGCCAACAGTCACGATGAGCGTAACATTAGCAGTCGTGCTTGCTGTTCCCTTGCCTATGTATTTGCAGGCTTACTTGCAACCGCTTGCTATTGTCTTGATCTATGGGACAGTTCTGTCTATCTTTTCTGCTGGTCGCGTTCCTCAGATGCTGCTCGGCCTGATCAAGCACTCCCTCAACATTAAGGAGAATAGCTTTGAAGGTAAGTAAGAATTTATATCACGCTTCTAATAAACTCATAGCAAATCAGTTGTAATGCTCATATTACTTCTTAAAACGGGAAGCAAGTAACTCCCTGTCTGTTTGAAGATGCCTATAGGTTTTTACTAAGTTTGGTTTTAATTAGATAAAACTAAAATAGAAAACTCCAACCTCAAAGGACTACAAAATCTGACGTTATTTAGCTTAATAAGTTCCATGAAGCTTGTTATCATGCTCTTAAATCAATCTCACACAGAGTCAAACAATATGAAAAGCGTTCTAGCAAATAATTTTACTTTTCTAAATGGTTTCCGGAACTTTTTTTATCAATTGAAGCCTTATAGTGCTAAATTTAAAGGCTATTATCTAACTGGTAAATGGACTAAAGTAGAAACTGAAGCAGAGCATATAGAAACTGTTTCAGGTCCTGGTTCAACCTTAAGCGCAACGCAAGTCATCAGAGAACAACTTCCTCAATTATTTAAGACGTTTAGCATTCGTACAGTTGTTGATCTACCGTGTGGTGACTTTCATTGGATGAAAGAAGTGGATTTAAGGGGAATAGATTATCAAGGATTCGATATAGTACAGGATTTAATCGATGCTAATATCTCAAAATACCAAACAGATAATATTAAATTTGGGTGTTTAGATATGATTAAAGACGAGATACCTAAAGCTGAACTGATTGTATGTAGAGACTGCTTAATCCACTATTCTAATAAATTCATTATTAAAGCAATTAAAAACATGAAGAAAAGCGGTTCAAGCTACATTTTGACTACTACTTATACTACTGTTGATGTCAATAAAGAAATTGATGCCATTGGTTTGTCTAGACCTATCAACCTCGAAAAACCTCCTTTTAATTTTCCTAAGCCAATTTATCTAATAGATGAAAAAATAGAGGAAGAAAGAAAAGGAATAATTGATCGTAAATCATCAGCTTTGTGGCGGCTTGATGACATTAACATTTAGTTTAGTAGTATAGGAGAACTGAGGTTGCGTTTGTTAAATCAGTCCAATCAACCTACTGAACGACTGTTTCCCCTTGATCTACTCAAGGCAATAAGCATTACGGCAGTCGTTTCCTACCACTCAGTTTTTGTGCCCCGGTCTACCTACGCATCCAGCCTTTTACAGATGGATACGCTATTCGCATCCTTGAGGTTCTGCGTTCCAGTTCTATTTACCATCTCTTTTCTACTGTTTGAGCGTGGGCTAACCAATCACTCTACTGATGCTTGTCTGATCAAAAAACGTCTTGCTCGTCTGGCTATTCCAACCGCATTCTGGTTCAGCTTAACAGCTGGACTAAAACTTTTAAAGGGAAATACTCTGCCTGAAATAATTAATGAGGTTTTGAACGGAACAATATTTTATGGTGCCTATTATCTACTAGTCATGTTGCAGTTTGTCCCTATCTTTGTCTGGCTTAGACACTGGTTTAAAAAACTCCAAAATGTCTTAGTTGTTGTTGGATTACAAGGACTCATTTTCTTGTTAATACACTTAGCACTAGCTATGCCAAATGGCATAGGAATTATTGCTATCTTGAGAACTATAGACCGACCATTATTTGCATATTGGTTTGTCTACATGGCTTTGGGCTCCTACTTTTGGAAAAACTGGTCTTTAATTGTAAAAATGTCATATCTTATTCCTTGCCAATTTAAAATAGCTTTGTTTTGCTTAAGCTGTTTGCTCCTGGCAACTGAGTACTGCCATTTATTTTTAATCTCAGGTGGACAAGTCCAACCTTTTGATTACGCAATTTTATCCTCGATCTTAAGCGTATTCATTATATTTTTGTGCTTTGCTTCTGTCGAAGGAAAACGGCTTTTCCTACCTATTAAAAGAGTAGTTCTGCTTTTATCAAAATATAGTCTTGGCATTTTTTGTATTAACGGTTTCATAAGTGAGTTATTTCTCTCCTTTGGTAGCCATCAGTTTAGTGGAGCTACATTTAGCTTTCCTGAAATTTTAGTAATCAAATTATTAGGATGGGGTTTACTGCTTACTTTATCAGTAGGTTTATCTATGCTAATTGACCGAGTAGGGCTCAAGGCCTGTGTACGGTGAATAAAAAAACAGTCTTTATCTTTGCCTAAATTATCCTTCAATTAGGCAGCGATTTGTAGGCTTCATTCAGTTGCTCAGATGACTCTTCTAGCAGACTTTGTTCAAGAGCATTTCTTGATAACACTAGTTTGCTCTCAACGCCCTGCTTGCCAATGATGCACGGAAGCCCAAAGACAACTTCGCTCGCAACGCCATAGATTGAATCTGCTCTCACTGATACTGTAAATATTTTCTTCTCATCTCGCAGTATGGTGTCAACCAATTGAGCCACCACTGTTGCTACTCCATAATTAGTATTTCCTTTACGTTCCATAATGGTATAGGCCCGCTTACGCGTTAACTCTGCGTACTCTTCCTTAATCTGCTCGAGTGAAGCCCCCTTTGGAATTGGAAATTCAGTTAAGGGAATTCCTCCAACGAATGCATTAGACCAAATAACAACTTCACTGTCTCCATGCTCTCCAATGACGTAAGCATGAACATCTTGCTTATCCACGTTAAGTCGCTTGCCAAGCTGATATCTAAGTCTGGCAGTATCAAGAACGGTTCCCGCACCAAAAATCAGGTTTTCAGCTCTAGTTGAGATTGTGAGCGCAATCCGCGTTAGCACATCCACTGGATTACTAATGATAATTACAATTGCATTTGGTGCAACTCGATCTAATTCCTTCATCGTTGAGCGAATAATTTCTGCATTCTTACCCAACGTATCTAATCGAGACTGCCCTTGTTCTCCCTGAATTCCAACTGTAATTATAATGACATCAGAATCTGCTAAATCTTCATACTGATTTGCTGGGATGACGTCCATTTCCTCAAGTAAGGGAATTGCATCTTCAATATCCCATGCTTGTCCTTCAGCCTTTGCTAAATTTCGATCAAAAAGAACGACTGTGACGCATTTGCGGAGTAGCACTAGAGCATTTGCTACTGCTGCGCCCACATTCCCCGCACCAATAACAGCCACTCTAGATGTTTTGATATTCATAACTATCTCTTTATCAATCATTCTTAGTTGTTATTGGTTGAACTAGGTCAGTTGCAAAGGCAAGCCCATTAACCAAATTCTCTATAAGCACCTTTCCAGAAAATTCTTGAGATCCCAAAAATTAGCTTCTAATGCCTCCTCGAATTCTTCAACTTCTGGTACATAGTGATACAGTTTTTGGGAAAAAGTCATAGGGGTAGTACATCTTATGTGTTTAGATGCTACCATTTTTGCTTTAGAATTGGGCGAGTAGCTAGAAGCCCAATACGGTGGCTGAGCTTGTGCGTGGTGTTCTAAGTGAGTGACTGGTACCTTGCGCTTAATCTTGAATTTCATCAGTGTGCTCCTAGGCTGATTCGGGGAATTTTGCCTATATAGAAAGGCGGACAACATAACACTTCACCCGCTAGTGGGATGTGCCAGCATTGATTATAGCGAGTCTGACTTATGGCAAACTTATGTCTAAAGTATGAATAGGTTATGTTTAAATTTGGTCGGTCCGGTTTAGGATTAAGCGGACAAAATAGGTCTGGGGTTATCGTAGCATTGGAACGGAGAGCGCAGTTAAGGGGTCTAGCCGGGATACGTGCAAAATGGGACACGATGCAAAGTTTTGTTAAGATGCTTGCTTTGATTCCAGTTTTGTGAATGAAAAAGCCAAAACTTACGACTTGAAGGTGGTTTTGGCTCTCTAAACTGAGCGGTTGGGAGAATAGCTCATGAACGTGCGATCGGTTCCGCCGGTGGGTGCCCCAATTGCAATCGCCATCCGACTATAAATGCAATCGCGTTCATGGACTCAAACAACAATTATTAGCCGCGTTTCGCGTGCGAGTAGCAATGGAACAGGAATGTACGCGCTTGCCCGAAAAGCTTACAGGCATAACACTCTAGATATTGGGAAAAATGAATGTATTTCCTCCATCGGCCGCGGGTGCAAGCACGAAAGCGCGCGCTCGTTACCTTCGGTCTTGATCGTGGCGATGCCATGCTCGCGCAAAGCCGCGATGGCGCGTTCCAAGAAGCCGATCATTCCAGCATTAGCTCCGAATTGCGGCGAGGCGGTTGAGCCACTCTGTAAGCAAAGAACGTTCCCCGTCTGAAAGCGATTCGACTTCAGGCAGAACGGCACGAAGGGCGACCGCCGCTGCCGCCGGCCCGGAACTCTCAAATGCGGGCGAGCCAGTGGTAATTGCAGCAATCGCCGCCTCGCGCGCAAGTTCCGACAGACTCATATCTCGGCGGCCATCGGCCATGGCAAGAAGGGTGAGCACGGTTCCACATGCAGAGGCATGGAAAAGTTCCGCCGCCCGTTCCTCGGAAAAGCGCAATCGGCCCACAGCAGCAACCCGCCGTAGGTGCTCTTTCAAGATGCGGTAGGACGTTTCGGCTGCGGGAGACTTCAGACCGGGTCGAGGGTCAGCGTACATCAGCAGATAGATTGCAGGATGAGAGAGCCCGAACTCGACGTGTAAATCCCATCCGGTCCGCAGATCTTCTACGGGATCTCGTCCGGGTTTGCGGATCGTCTTCTCCTTCAGATAGGTAGCGAAACCATGTTCTGCGACCGCATTGAGAAGGCCATGCTTGTCACCAAACAGGCGATAAATGGTCGGAACCTGAACGCCAGCGGCGTCTGCAACAGCTCGCGTCGTCACGGCATCCCGCCCTCCCTTGTTGAGGAGGTCAATCGCAGACGCAACAATGCGTCCCCGCGTGTCGTCGCGGGAAGAGTTCGGTTCAGCGCTCATGTCGGCATGGGATTGAGTTGTCATCTCGGGAGTGCTCCGATGCTTTCGATCAGTGTCTTGCAACGCGGTCTTATCAATGATAACATATTTTGGCCATCAATGATAGCGATGGCCCGAAGCCGTCGCGCAGCAAAGGAGAATATCATGATTATCGTTACTGGAGCTACCGGCAAACTCGGTCAGGCTATCGTGGAGAGACTTTTGAAGAAGCTTCCTTCCGATCAGGTCGGCGTCAGTGTTCGTGACCCAGAGAAGGCTCATGTTCTCAAGGAGCAAGGGGTTCGGGTACGAAAAGGAGACTTCGGAGACCGGGAGAGCCTACGCCACGCCTTTGAAGGAGCGTCGCAGGTTCTCATCATCTCCAGCAATAGTGCGGGCGAGTCCGCCGTGCAGTATCATCGCAACGCTATCGAGGCAGCCAAGGCGGCTGGCGCTCGACGCGTACTTTACACGAGTCACATGGGGGTTAATCCGGCTTCTGCTTTTGCACCCATGCGCGACCACGCGGCAACAGAGGAGATTTTGAAAACGTCGGGCATTGCTTTCACTTCGCTGCGCAACGGCTTTTATTCAGACTCAGGTTTCATGCTCATGGGGGACGCCTTGAAGACGGGAAAGATCCTTGCACCGGAAGACGGTCTGGTGTCCTGGACCACACACGCTGACCTCGCCGAGGCGGCGGTGATTGCGCTGACCGATGATAGCCGTCTTAACGGTTTTACCCCACCACTCACGGCCTCAGAGGCGCTCGACCTCGATGCGATCGCAGAAGTCGCTTCGAAGCTGACTGGTCGTGAGAACACCCGTGTCACGGTGACCGACGAGGAGTTTCGGTCAACCATGATCTCTCGCGGCACGCCGGAGATGTGGGCCGATATGTTCCTGGGGCTGTACGCTGCCAGCCGGAAAGGCGAGTTCGCCGCTGTTGATCCAACCTTAGAGAGCCTGCTTGGGCGACCTCCGATGTCAATGCAAGACTTCATAGAATCCCGTCTTTCGAAGCGCACCCAATAAGGCGATCCACGAATGGTGCGGTCTGGAGGACGTGGAGAGCTGTCTGCTATCAACTTAGCCAGACCGCACCCGTGGAAGCTCATCCCATCGCGCGCTTTCGTGCTTGCACCCGCGGCCGATGGAGGAAATACATTCATTTTTCCCAATATCTAGAGTGTTATGCCTGTAAGTTTTTCGGGCAAGCGCGTACATTCCTGTTCCATTGCTACTCGCACGCGCGTTTTGACTCTCATTCGGATGGAGTAGTCGGCTAAGTTAAAACAAGAGCAAGAATCTCATCTAATGTCTGCGGCACATTATCCAAGTCAATCAAATAATCACCAAATCGTTTAATATGACTAGTCATGTATGGACTTAAAGCCGCTACATCCTCACGAGCGATTAAATAACCATCACGCTTCAAATCACGCAAAATCTCAGTTAAATCAACCACGTTGTGGAAGATGACAGCATTTGCAATCAAATCGTTATACTTGATCATCTTTTCTTGTTCTATGGGATCATTATGAGCAATAATTCCAAATCCTCCAAAGCCAAACCATTTGGAAAAGCCATTATATGATTCTACCTTATTAGTTGCAGCAGTAATTAAGGAGCGCATCTGCATATCCGAGATATACAATAACAAAAATACTGTCCTAACTACTCGTCCCAATTCTTGAAAAGCTTGATAAATTCGGTTCTTACGACTATAGTTTCCCAACTTTCTCAACAATAAAGCTGAAGAAATTTTCCCCTGTTGAATTGAAATTACAACCTGTAATAAATCTTGCCAGTGTGTGGCAATTATTCCCCAGTCAATAGGCTCTTTGAACAAAGAATCAATATGTTGATAAACTGTGTTCTTATCAGGGCGATAAAAATTTAAATCTTTCCAGTTGCGAATGCGGGGCATTAACTTAATCCCCAACAGATATGATAGCGCAAATACAGGTGTTGATTGACCTTGGGTATCAGCATGAATAGTATGAGGCTGGATATCTGATTCATTTTTCAATAAACCCTCAATAATGTAAACTGCTTCCCAGGTTCCACAAGGAATAAAGTGGCTAAACAATGCCACATAACTATCAGCAACATGATGGTAAGCAATTCCCCCGTAACCACCATAGCGAATGTGATATTCAGACAGGAGGTTTTCTTCGTAGAGTTCATACTTTGTTCCATCTGCAGCTGCTGTTGTGCCGTCGCCCCAAATATGAAGGTAGATTCAATACATTGTAGCGGTTGATTATATCGGTTAATGCCTTCTGAAGTTTATCCCCACTCACATGACGCCGATTCACAAATAATAACTCTTTGGCAGTTACGACTCCTCTCATATGACGTGCTGCCTGAGTTGCTCCTAAATTACATCCATAAGTAAAGGTAGTTAGGAGATAACGTTCAGTAGCACGCTCTAATTTGGGATCGGAACCACTCATCGGACCAAAGTGTCGTGTAAAATTTGTCCAGTAGTCTACATTTCTCAAGATATCTACGAGATTACGTTCGGGAAATCTTTCTTCAACAGCCTGTGAAAGAATTTGAGCAGAAGGGCTTAATTCAATCCGAGATGGTCTTTTTAAGACTGGCTCTCCCGAAGCGTTAATCACAACCTGCCCATTATCTAGATAACCTATATCTACTGAATTGGCAGTATCTGTTAACCAAGTTTTCAATTGTGTTACAAACCCAGAAGCTGTATCAGCAAAACCTAAATTCTCAGAATATTGAGCCACCAATGGTTGACATTCTGACCAACTAGCTAACTGCTCTCGATAGTCTGCATAGTTTTCGCTTCCAATGACACAAATGTCTGCTGACCTTAGTTCTGCTTCTAAATAGGAGAATACACAAACTTCTAAGTGACGACGGACAATTTTGTTTTTTTCTCCCTGTTGCACCTTCAACAGTTTCTGCCACTGTGGGGAAGCAAAAGACAAGTCCAATGTGTCTGGAAGTAACTCACCACGACGGTGTGCATTTAACTGTAAAAAATTGACAGCCTCAATGATAGTTTGCTCTTGACTAGTAGACTCAAATTTAAGTGCATTAAGTAATCGAAAAAACGCACTGCGATGACTCTTGTAAAATCGCCATATTAAAGGGAAGTAGTTGTTCCCCTTATAAGCGTTTACTCCCTCACATTCATTTAATAGTTGCTGTGCTCCACCAACAGGTTCAAACACCTGATAACAAAGCTGAATTACTTCCGGCTCTGGTGGCGGCTCGACGAATACCTGTAAAACATTAGTAAAAACACCCACCAATTTTTCGATAGTTTCTTGGTTTTTCTGTCGGATTTTCTCTAATTCCTCTTTAGCACTGTTATGAATAGTCCGCATCCGTTTGAGAAACATGGATACTAAATTATCTCTGGTTTGTACTTGAGCCGAGTAAATCAAAGATAACAGGAGTGTGATGCGTTTCGACTGACTAATCTCCTTAACTTCACTTGCATCTAATACTCTAGCTTCAGCCGCGAAATGTTGGATTTTTGCTACCGTAATATTGTTGAGAAATGCTTTGACTTCCCCAAGTGAGTCAAGCCAAGTTAGATGAACAATTAAATCGTTAAGATGGTCGCGGGTCGGACGTTTTGGTAGCTGTTTCAAGTCATTATAGGGACTACGCCGCTCAACAGGATGACTAGATAATAAGTCATTTAACCTCTGTATATAGTCATCATCAAGTCGGCTAATTACCTTTGAAAACAGCTTTTGATTAACCAAATTTCTCACCCGACCTACCAATCTATCTAAAGTGTTAAATCCAGGTAGTTCATACCGTTGCTTAACTAATTCACCAATAGCTACATTGATTAAATCAGCCGGATTATCCATCACCTGCGCTGATTCGTAGACAGATTGAACGCAGAAATGCCGTGCATTTTTGTCAAAAGGATTAACTTTAAGATACTCACGGATAGCTGCTCGATGCCGATACATTGTTTTGGAGTTTTCATAAACCAAAACTATTTCAGTCGGCAGTTTTAAACAGCCTCTTACATGATTTAATATTGGATTAGGGACTGAAGCTAGCTTGGGAAAATAACCAAGGCGCTGGAATGCCTTTAAGAAAACTACCAAGTTTAAAATGTTACTTTGACCGTTGGTAAGCTAATCGGCATTTAAGTTGCATAATAAGAAGATAAAGATTCCTCAGTTTCTTATGCCACCGCCAGTTAAGAATTTTTTAACCTTGGAGCAGGTCAGTAAGCTACAAAAAGCACTGAAGGACAGTGAACTGCCCCATATGAGGGAACGCATTTTGATTTTCCTGCTTCAGAACGACGGCAAAACTCAGCGAGAGATTGCTCAGTTTTTAGGCTGCTCTCCCAGAACAGTTGCATACTGGTGCATGCATGGCGACCCGGATAAGTTGGAGAGTTTACAGAATCAACGAAACCGGGAGAGCCATCGCACGCGCGACTTCTAAGTATATTAGATTATTATTAGAAACGGTTGATAAAGAACCATCAGATCTGGGTGATGAATTTGGCCGATGGACTGGAGAACGTTTAGCGACATACTTAGCAGAGAAAACTGGGATTGAGCTAAGTGGTTCTCAGGTGAGGAGGATTCTAAAGCAAAAAAAGTATAGTTATATCTGGGCTAAATACAGCTTAGAGGATAAACAGAATCCACAGAAGAGAATCGAGTTTAAGGAGAAATTATTTAAGTACTTAGCAATTGCTAATAAAGAGCCAGAGCGATTTCAGATATTGTTTTGGGCGCAGAGTCGCCGGACAGAGTACTCTGCCCGGCGAACCTGCGCGACGAGACAGGATTTAGTTTACGAGTCATTCGACGCAAAACTTGGGGTAAGAAGGGGCGACGTAAAAAGATTACAGGTCAACGCAGCCGAGGGCGAGTGAATGTCATGGGAGAAATTCGAGAATCAGACCGAAAGCGCGTCTGTTTTTTTGTTAAAAAGGGAGAGGGCGACATCTTTTATGAACAACTAGAACAGTTGAATGAATTAATTAAGAATGAATTGATTTCTCCGAGCAATCGAGTTGAAGACTTTCAAGCAAAGGGACCGAAGATTATCATCATCCTAGACAATGCCAGTTATCATAAACGTCTTGATATTCGAGAGAAGATTGCTCAGGAACTCCCCAACATTACTTTAGAGTTTTTACCTGCCTATAGTCCTGATCTTAATATCATTGAACTTGTTTGGCATTCGTGTAAAGAACATATTGCTCATCGGCTGTTTAAGTCAGTAGATGAATTAAAGGACTTACTGGAAAAACTGCTAAATCAAGGCGAGTTAATCATCAAGTGGAATCGTAAGATAAAAAACAAAGGAAATAGTTATATTGCAGCTTGAATGCACATTAGCTTAGTGCTATAAGCAAAAGCAATTTCAGATTTTGTGGGAGTGTAAATTTCTCCGAGTTCTTTGTCCGTGAAATAGCGTTTGAATCTGGGATAAGCCGTGCGTTCTATAGATGTCACAAAAAAAAGTTGTCAGATGAAAGTTGTAAAAGAACACTCAACAGGAAATCTAGCTTTATTCGCGTGTTAATCGGAATAAGCAGTTCCACAGCTTGGGCAGAATCGATGTTTGAAGTCAGCAATTGAAACAGAACAGGAGCGACAGCCAGCACGTAAAGTGGTACCACAAGTTAAGCAATACTTAGCGCGTTGCATGAGCCACACTGGATCTGGATTAGTACCAGGAATCCAGCATTTTGGACAAAATTGCTTCTTTTCCACTGTAGATACTGGTTGACCACAAAGCACTACATCTAGATACTCAACACGTATGGACAGTGCTGATGCTAGACCAGTTTTAGTCTTTTGGTTGAGCCTTTGGGTTTGACCACGCTCAATCTTACCCATACTCTGAATGTGAATTCCCGCTTTATTAGCCAACTGCTGTTGGCTCAAATGAAGGTCATTACGCAATCGCTGGATGTAGTTGTCCAAGGTTTCTCCTGGTCGCGGGGTTTTCTGCTCTGCTAAAGAGTACATATAAATATATAAATTTAGTAGATAAATAAGTATATATTATTAATGAGCGAGTTAAGAAACAAGTCAACGCAAAGGTGTAGTAACTTGTCAATTACTTTAGCTAGATTAACCAGAGAATTTTTAGACCGTCCAGGTTTGAGTAAGAATACAAGGAATTCCTACGAATTTACCTTGATGCCCTTGTTAAGAGAATATGGACGCTGGTCGGTAGAAATTATCAGCCGACAGGAACTTTGTGATTACTTAAATCGTTTAACACATATTGGTCACACCACCCATCATCGCCACCAGGCTATCATTCAGGCTCTTTTTAACTTTGCCGTAGAGCAAGGGTATTTAAGTAATAATCCGATAGCTGGTCTAAAAAGACGCAAGCCTGATGTCGAAAAAGGAGAACACGGAACTGATGAAGCTATTCGTTACCTCACTAATGAACAGCTTACGGTTTTGTACAAACTAGTGGCGATGGATTTGAGAATGAATGCTTTGGTGAGGTTGCTTCACCGTACCGGAGCGCGAATCAGTGAGCTATTAGCGTTGGATTTAGAGACTGTTGACCGACGTTCTAGGAAATTTCAGGTGGTTGGCAAGGGAAATAAACAACGGTGGTGTTTTTACAGCGACGATGCAGCGATCGCCCTGGAAAAATATCTCTTATATGACAGGCATCCCCTAATAGGTGCGCTTTTTACGGCAGAGCAACCATTGACGGGAGAGGTAACCCGCTTAAGTTACCGCCGATTTCATAAGTGCTGGAGTGATTTAATTGGTCAAAGTTCAATGCTCATAGGAATTCGGATTCACGATCTGCGGCATACTTTTGCAACTGAGCGCGTCGGATTGATGGGAATTGAGACGCTTCGTGCATTGATGGGTCATGAGAACATACAGACTACATTGCGTTATCAAAAAGTTACATCATCACGAGCCGAAGAAATCGCACAACTCGCTTTAGATAAACTGACCAAATACTAGAATAAATTTCTCAAAAATAAACATTACAGTCTATAGATTTTTCAATCCAAAATATAATTTAGATAATTTAAGAAGAGTATGTATTATACTCCGCCTCAAGAGAATAAGTTTTCCCTTTTCTCATTCACACAACTGGAATCAAAGCAAGCATCTTAACAAAACTTTGCATCGTGTCCCATTTTGCACGTATCCCGGCTAGACCCCGTTAAGGCGCTCGATGCTTTTAAAACAAGGGAATTATCTATAGCCAAAAGTTGATGGCTTCAGGAATTGTTGCCAAAAAGTGCATTTATTGCAGCTGTTTTACGTCGTTTCAGTCTTTGTCTCGAACCAGAGAGCAAGGGTTTTAAACCATAGCTGATTGATTATATAGTCCGAATTAAGCCCAAGTTATTCTTTAACACCACTTTCCGTTCCAATGCTACGATGACCCCTTGAAGTTTAAGCAGTCATAACCAATGTATTATAGCTATAAATTGCATTTTAGAGAATTGACTAAAACTGCTTAAATAGTCATAAGCCATATGCTATTAATGTTAAACAGATGGTTACAGCATAACTAAATACTGCTTGCTGCCGTTATTATTATGTGCTAGAACAGATTTCTAATTAAACTAGACTGCTTTCTTGACTGGAAGCAACTTATTTTTAACTTGGCAGTCACAGCTTTCCGTGATGTGGCAGCAGCCGGGCTCTCAGCCAAGACGATCACGCCTACCAAGCGCTACCAATTGGTACCCCGCGTGGTACCAATTGGTAGCGAAGGTGCTCTCTTGGAGAGCGTGAGGTGTCGCGGTAGAGCCGCCACGAATTCCCCCACGAAACTACCCCATAAGTTATGGGGTATCCCATGCTAAATGGGGTAGGGGAGCGTAACAAATCAGGTGGTTTTGTAGTATGGACACAGAGAGACAAAAATTATTGAGAATATTTAACGAAAAAATCAAGCCTTTCTGAAGCTGTTTTCTCAACAAGCAACCTTTAAATCAACGAAATACTACAAACGCGACAAAAGCAGTTCAATCTGTTACGCTCCCTATGCTGTTTACCAAATGCCTCTTAGAAATGACAACTTTATAGAACCGACTCAAGAATTAAAGGCAAGCTCGAATTTCGACGATCGCTTTACCTACAAGCTTGCCGCTATCTTGAGCTTCATGAGCGGCAGCAACCTCCAAGAGCGAAAATCGTTGGGCAATGTTATGCTGTAACGCTTCGGCTTCGAGTGCAGCAGTAATATCTCGAATTGCATGTTGTTTTGCTGCATCAGGCATGACGTACACCAACACAAATCGAATCACTGTTCCATTAACCAAAAAAGTTTGTGCAGGAATCGCCGGGCGATTGTCGGGTGAGCCAATGTTGTAGGTATTGACTGAACTGTTGGGTTTGAGAACGGAAGCTGCAATATTAAGGTTTGCACTTAAATCCACATCCACGATGCGATCAATGCCTCGCTCTTGCTCGGTAATGGCTTGAATGCGCTCAATCACATTTTCGGTTTTGTAGTTGATGATGTGATTGGCACCAACCGCTCGCACAAGCTGTTCTTGTTCAGGTCGGCTGACAGTGGTAATCACCGTTGCACCCGCCCACTTTGCCAGTTGCACAGCGTAATAGCCGACTGCGCCCGCACCCCCTGTAACGAGAATGGTTTGCCCTGAAATTGTCCCGTCTGCAAATAGACAGCGATGCGCGGTCATGGCTGGCACTCCCAAACACGCACCCTCGGCCAACTCGGTGTTGTCGGGTAAATGGATTGTGTGGTCATCTGGTACAACCACGAACTCAGCGGCTGTGCCAAACGGTCGTCCGCGCTGAGCTTCGTAAATCCAAACTCGTTCTCCAATTCGCTCTGGTGAAACACCTTGCCCAACGCTTTCAATGATACCTGCACCGTCTTGATGCGGAATGACGCGGGGGTAGGCGAGTGGAATTCCACCCCAGCCACTTCGAGATTTAGTATCAGAGGGATTGACTCCTGAAGCATAAACTTTCACGCGCACTTCGTTGGCAGCAGGCTCGAGAATCTGCATTTCGCCAGTATGAATTACATCTCGTGCAGCACCTTGTTGCTCATACCATGCTGCTTGCATTGTTGGTTTTGCTTGTTGAGTTGCGGTCATTGCTATGCCTCTACTGCTTTTGTGCGTCATGCTGTTTCACGTAGGCGCTCATTCTTCCTCTTTGATCGTTTGTTCCAAATAGCGACGCAAAAGCGGCTTGCTCGATCACCAGCGCCGCAGACAGTGGCAGTCCGGCTCCTGCCAGTAAGACTTTCTTCGCTTGCGCCACGGCGAGTTTGCCGTTCTTGGCAATTTTGTCTGCCACCTCGCGGCAGTGTGAGAGCAATTTCTCCTCTGGAATGACATCAAGCACCAATCCCAACTCCTTGGCACGAGCGGCGTCAATTACTGCTGCCGAGAAAATCATTTCACACGCCCGCTGCAATCCAACCCGATGTGATAATCGCCAAGTTCCACCGAAACCGGGAATAATTCCACCCAACACCTCAATCTGACCGAGATGGGAACGAGCGCTGGCGTAAGCTAGATCACAGCTCATGACCAGTTCACAGCCTCCGCCTAACGCTTGTCCATCTACGGCGGCGAGCGTGGGAAATGGTAATTCAGACAGAGTCGTAGCAACTTGTTGACCTGCTTCACTAAATGCCCTAGCTTCTGTTGGACTCATATTTGCCAGTTCTGCTACATCAACCAAAAAGGCTTCTAGATGACCAGAGGCAACGATTAAAGCACGCAGATTCTCTTGTTTAGCTAACTGATGCAAGGTGTTTAGCAATTCGTGCTTTCCAGCAATATTCAAACTGTACGGACGGGTCAATGTCAGAACTGCAATGCTGTCTGATTGTTCTAATAAAACCGTTGAGTCATTCCCCATATGCTTGTTCTCCTGAGCGTTTCAAGTGATATGTCTGCTGATGTGTTGGCTCTGCTGAGTGCGCCGTTGTTGTTATTCTTCTCGGAAGAAATCAAGAATGTGTTGAGTCAACACTTCGGGTTGCTCTTCGGGAATAAAGTGCCCGCAATCTTGAATGACTTCTCCGCGAACATTTTCCGCAACAGCCTGCATCCCTTTAAGCTGAAGATTGCCAAAGCTGTGATCGCCACCTAGAGCGAGAACAGGCATTTTCAGTTTCCCTTTAAAGGTTTCGCGGTTGTATTGAGCATCCGCAGGGAAAGCGCGATAGTAGGCAAATCCTGCCCACATTCCGTTGGGAGTGCCGTTGCAGCGAACGTACTCTGCTATATCCTCATCATTGATTGCGTCTTTTTGGTAAACAAACTTACCTCTAAAGGCAAAATCAGTCAGAAACTCACGCTCTCGACCAGCGGTAAGCAGTTCAGCAAATGGTGACATAAAGAAACTGAAATGCCACTCGATAGCAAATAACTCTTCCAAACCGAATCCCGGTGGTCCGCCGCTTTCCATTGAGACAAACCGAATCACTTGCTCAGGGTGAGCCGCTGCCAGTGCATAAGCAACTGGACCGCCCATATCGTAAGCCACCAGATAGTAGCGTTGCACCACATTTAGGCTTTGCAGCAACTGATGTAAATCTTCAGCCACGATGTGTTTCTCATACCCCGTTTTGGGCTTGGAAGAGTCACCGTAGCCGCGCAGATCTGGCACAATCAGGGTGTAGTGTTGTGCCAGCGTGGGCATGATTTTGCGCCAAGCATACCAGGTTTCAGGATGACCATGCACCAGCAGCATAGGCTCACCTTGACCGCCCATTACATAGTGGATTTTGACACCGTTGACTTCTGCGGTGTGATGACTAAACACTCGGTTAAATTCGGCATCTGTCGTGACAGGTTGTGCCTCAGCTTGCATTACGGTATCAACAGTACATAACGCTCCCTGATATTCGCCGTACTGGGTGAAGGATTTGCGGACTTCCATTGCCTGATTACTGCTGACGGCTGCCTCGAAAGCCGCTTGGCTCTCCCACTGGGCGTAAACTGCCAAATGTTTGCCATCCAAACTCGGATGAAGACTCATTGAAATGAAGCCGGGCATTGGCTTGAACATGTCCATCTTCTCTTTCATCGTCTGAAGAAGCTGTTTTTGATTTTCAGGCGTTGGTGTTGTCCAAAGTTGAACGAAAACTGCACCTGTGCCTTCATCGGAAATAACTGTCTGTGGCATTTTGTTTCTCCAAACACGCACCTGAGGTTATCAGAATCAATCGAGCAAGTCTTGAACGTTTTTGATATTCTGCCGATATTTTTTGGGCGTCACCCCATTCAGCCGCTTAAATTGCCGGGAAAAGTGAGCCTGGTCAGCAAATCCGGTTGCTTGAGCTACAGCCGTGATCGTGTACCCTTGCATCAGTAAAGTCTTTGCACGGGCGATTCTGACTTGAGTTTGATAAACATGGGGCGGCAATCCAACCGCTGCTGAGAAGGCTCGTACCAAGTGCGCTGGAGTGCGATCAACAATTTGAGCCAGTTGGGTTAGTGGAACATTCTCGGCGTAGTTGTCTTGTAGATATTCCCGTACCTGTTTGACGATCTTGGGTTCCTGTAATTCCTGTAAGCTCAGTGGATTTTCCACACACTGCAAAATTAGCTGAGTCAGAAACCCGAAGATCAGCGTTTCGCACTCTAGCTGAGAAAAATTTTCTTCCAACGTATTGTGCAGATGTAGAAATTGCTGAATGAGGGCAGTGTCAGAAATGATCAAATTTGGCAAAACAGGTGATTCAGAAGCCTCCAGCATTTCAGCCGCAGCCAATAATATCTCTGGAGAGAAGAACATCAGCCGCAGTGTGTGTCCTGTGGAATCCTCTGAGCGCGATGCATGAGGTTCTCCACTTTGAATCACACCTAAATGACGCGGAGGAAGAACGGTATTGCTGCGTCGATAGCTAAATTCGTAAGGAATTGAGCCACTCAAAACAATCTGAAATTCTTCATGGGCATGTCGGGGCAGCACACCGCCAGAATCACATCCACGCCAAAGCGTTACCTGCAAAGGAATCGGCTGCCAAATTTTGGGTTTTTCTAAATGAATCTCCATACTCTGCTTTCAGAAAATGAAAAGACGGGAGCAGCCTAACACTGAACTACCTTGACTAGCACTGATGGGGACGAGGGGTGCAGAGTCCGAGATGTAGGGGTTATCGTAGCATTGGAACGGAGAGCGCAGTTCAGGCGCTCGATGCTTTTAAAACAAGGGAATTATCTATAGCCAAAAGTTGATGGCTTCAGGAATTGTTGCCAAAAAGTGCATTTATTGCAGCTGTTTTACGTCGTTTCAGTCTTTGTCTTGAACAAGAGAGCAAGGGTTTCAGACCATAGCTGATTGATTATATAGTCCGAATTAAGCCCAAGTTATTCCTTAACACCACTTTCCGTTCCAATGCTACGATAACCCCAAGATTTAATCAGCTTCACAATTAAATTTCGTTTGGGTTCACGCCCATCGCCCGTAGTCGATCAGCGAGTCGGTCTGCCCGTTCTGCTCCGGTTGAAATAACTTGTCCATCGCGATCGCACCACCGCAGCCAGAGCCGCGTGACTTCTGCCTCAAATTGTCCTTTCCACAACGTCAAGCCGATTCCCGCCGCAGTCAACCACACGGATTGCCCGAGCTCGCAAATGCCTTGGGACGGTGTTAGTTCCGGGTACCCATCTGGCGAAATCGACCACACTCGCAATAGTGCGCCGTCCATCTCATTCTTATCTTGGATCTGCTTTAGCGGATCAAATACAGCGTAGTAGCGCACGCTAATTTGAGCGTAGATCTCCTTCTTAGTTGTGGTTTTGCCTTTCTGCCGCGATTTATTACTCAGCGTCAACTCATCGCCTTCCTGATTGGAAACGATTTCGATGCAAACTTCTGGCACTTTATTCCAGGCAGTACACGAAGGATTTCAATTCGGTCTGACTTGACGCGGTACACCACAATATAAGTTGTCTTGCCAATTCTAGGAGTCACCAATTCACGAGTGCCAAACACCCGTCCTGGCTTGCCCAAACCCGGCATCTTTGACAATCCATTCATGAGTTGAGCCAATCGCCTACCCACCTGCTGCGCGGCATCTGGATCATGGGCTGCAATGTAAGAGCGAATTTCTACTAAATCCCAAACCGCCAGCGAGAGATACGTTACGCGCATGGAGTTGGCTGCTCAGTCTCAGTTCCCCACGAATTCAGCCATGCTTCTACTGCTTCGCCTTCAACCCGAATAGCTTTGTCACTGTCCGCGATCGCGCTTGCCTCTTCGATCTGCTGAATCTGCCAAGATTGCTCCTCGATATAGCTAGCGATCGCTTGAGCCGCTAACCACGACTTGCTGCGATTCGTGCTTGCAGCCAACGCCTCAAGCTTCTGTTATTTATACTTCTTATAGTAAATTTCTAGATAGAAGTAATAATCTGTAGCCACCGCTACTTATATCTACCTCAGTTTATCTTAAAAAGAAAGCATTGCTAGCAAATTGATAAAGGTTTGTTCACAACAGTTAGATGTCTGAATTTCATAGTCATCCCTACTTTCTAACTCCCCGACGACTTAATCCAGGCTATCCATTGTTCGTATTCCTGCCAGGAATGGATGAATCTACATCGCTTGCCCATCTCCAGACTAGCACCGTGGAAACCGGCTTTGATGTTCGCACACTTGTGATTCCACCTGATTTTTCTGCAAGCTGGGATATTCTTGCTCAGCAAGTGGTAGCTTTAACAACAGCAGAACTCGAAAAGGTTCCTCGGCAATCGGCTTATCTCTGTGGTCAGTGTTTCGGTGCCTGCTTGGTACTTAAGGTCATGCTGAGAGCCCCAAAACTATTTAATCGATTTATCCTCATCAACTCGGCTTCATCATTTAATTTTAACCCCTGGTTTCATTGCGGTTCTCTTCTAACTCCTATGCTACCCAAGCCGCTGTATAAGATGCTCTCAATTACCGGGTTGCCAATTCTTGCTTCTTTAAAACAAATGACGCAAGCGAATCGCCAAGCGTTGTTGGAATCAATCTGCTCAGTACCTCTAAAAACTTCTATACAGCACCTATCTCTTTTGAGGCGATTCAATGTTGACGAGAAGCAACTGCATCAGGTTACGAAGCCAGTTCTGATAGTTGCTAGCAATGGTGACCGACTTTTCCCCTCTTTAGCAGAAGCTCGACGCCTAGTTAAAATTTTTCCTAATGCTCAATTAGTAACCCTACCCAATAGTGGCCATGCCTGTTTGCTAGAAGCAGATATTAACCTCTATGAAATTATGCAATCAGAGAACTTTTTTGATAACCTAGACTAACTATCAAAACTCTTTCCACCATGCTCCAGGTTTAACCACCGATGGTGGCGCTTGATCCATTGTCGGAACAGAATATTGACGACTAGGTAGGACACCTGCTAAAGCGCCGCTCAACATAGCAGCGATCACGAGCCTGCCCCAGACTACAGCCATCTTGGGTCTTTTGTTCAAACGTGGGAAAGCTTGCTCAACTGTGTGTTTAACTGGTTGCTGTGCTGGTGGCACCGGCAGTGACCACCACCCTTGGTGTAATTTCAGCACTCGCACGTACAACCGTTGGACTTCTGGATCGGTGGGAGCATCCCACTTTGGCAAAAACATTATGCGACATCTAATGCGCCATTGAGATAAACACATCGCAGTGTCAGCATTTGGTTAACATTTTCGGCTTTCCATTGAGCACCGGATAGTTTGAGC
>JAABUQ010002569.1_pt1 | contig 35585 bp, 34 predicted proteins | sample 5560001 | NCBI WGS metagenome assembly JAABUQ01 (sample SAMN10711888, study PRJNA513371) | rock metagenome | isolation source: Antarctica rocks | place: Antarctica: Victoria Land, Finger Mt nord | collected 2015-12-18
TGATTGGTCGTGCCCGCATGTCTCTCCCCCGTCCCCTCATGGGGCGGCGCGTCCGTGCGCCGTGCCCTCCTCCCTTCATTATATCGCCAACCTATTTACGCCAACGTGTACTAGCGCACGGTATGCACCACCTCACGCGCTTCATCGGGGCCGGCGCAGCCGGTCACGGGGATCTCCTCGCCTCCCTTTGTCCGTCGACAGGACGACCAACGGCATCGCTCATACTGGCGCAATCGGCAAGAGACGGAGCCTCTCCACCCCGGCATAGTCGGCCTCGTTGTGTGTTAGGAGGGGAAGATCACGGGCGACGGCCGTCGCCGCAATCCAGGCGTCGGCTGTCCCAATCGGGCGGCCCTGCCGGCGGGCGCTATCCATCACCTCAGCCCATGTTCGACACAGTGCGCGGTCGGGGAGCACGATCACGAACCGCGCGAGAAAAGTTGTGAGCCGCTCCAGGCGATCGGGTCCCACCGACGCTGAACGCTCCAGCGATCCAACTTGGTGATGGTCATGAACGAGACAAGAGGCACGCGGCCGACCAAGGCCACGCGAAACGGCTCGGCTCGTGTATCTCCGCGTAAGAGGTAGGAGAGCACGTCGGTGTCAATGACACAGCCCTTAGGCATCGGTCTCGGACCGGCGCCAGTGCCGCAAGGTCGCCGCAAAGAGGTCGGGATCTTCCTCCGGTCCCGACGGCCAGAGTGCGGACTCGATGTCGTGAGCGTGCGCGACGGGCTGCACGTCTTGCTGCGCGGCCAGCGTCGCCAGGTCAAGCGGCTGGGCAGCGAGGAAGGCCGCACCCGTGAGGGCGCCCGCGTCCATGCGTCGAGCAAGGCCGCCACGCGCGCTCAGGGGCTGCGCGGCCGCAAGGTCGCGCAGGTAGGCATGGGCGGCGGCAATCTGCTCGTCGGACAAAGTATCGACCAGGGTGTGCATCTCATCGCGGATCGCCATTTGTCGTCCTCCTTGCACGGATAGTCACTCATATGAGTATAGCACGACGGGGCCTTTCATGTCCGATAGTCTCCTCTTATCGGACATGATAAGAGGGCAAGAACTCGACATAAAATTAAGATGTGCCGCGATTGTAGAAATCGTACGGTTCTAACGGTTTCAATGTCACCTTCGCCGTCGGGCTGGGCGCGATCTTGATCGCCGCAACGAACGCCCTCCAGCCCTACCACCATCACAGCATGGCCTGGACCAACCCTGCCGCGTGCGGGCTGCCCGCCGGGGGCGTCGTGCTGCTCGCCGTGTTCGTGATGATCGAAACCACGGTCGCCGCGCCGATGATCCAGCTCAGCTTGTTCCGCATCCGGGCCTTCACCGCCGGCAATATCGCGGGCCTCGCCGTGTCTATCGCCCGCGGCGGGCTGCAGTTCATGCTCATCATCTGGCTGCAGGGGATCTGGCTGCCGCTGCACGGCTACACCTATAGCGACATGCCGCTGTGGTCCGGCATCTTCCTGCTGCCCCTCACCGCCGGCATGCTCATCGCGGGTCCTGTATCAGGGTTCCTCTCCAACCGCTTCGGCGCGCGAGGCTTTGCCACCGCCGGGATGGTCGTTTTCGGGGGCAGCTTCATCGGCCTGCTGCTGCTGCCGGTCGACTTCTCGTACGGGGTCTTCGCCCTGCTCATCGCCGCGAACGGGGTCGGCGGCGGCCTGTTCGGCTCCCCCAACTCGTCGTCGATCATGGGCAGCGTCCCCGCGAGCCAACGCGGCGTGGCGTCGGGGATGCGCGCGACCTTCCAGAACTCCGGCACGGCGCTATCGATCGGGGTGTTCTTCTCGCTCATGATCGCCGGTCTGGCGAGCAGTCTTCCGCAAACGCTGACGAGCGGTCTGCGACAGCAGGGCGTGCCCGACGGGATCGCTCATCACGTCGGCGCCCTGCCGCCGGTGTCGTCGCTGTTCTCAGCACTTCTCGGCGTGAACCCGATCCGGCACCTGCTGGCGCCGAGCGGCGCCCTGTCCGCGCTTCCGACCACAAATCAGCAGACCCTCATCGGCAGGGAGTTCTTTCCGGATCTGATGTCGGGGCCGTTTCACCAGGGCCTGGTGGTGGTGTTCGCCGTCGCCGCCGATCTGGCGGCGCTTGCCGCTCTCGCGTCGCTCTTACGCGGAGGCCGCGACACCCCCTCAGCGACAGCGGACGAGGGACCGCTGCCCACGACTGAGGCGCCGCCTCTGGGTGGGGCGCTGCAGGCCAGCGCCGCGCCGCTGGCCGAGGGGGCGAGGCCAGCGCCCTAGCGCGGCTACAGCGCGCCATCATCGAACGGCAGGTTGCCGCCTATCTCAACCAGCGGCGCGCCTGCCCGCACTGTGGCAAGGTGAGAAGTATCCCCCAGCCCGATAGCGATGAGGGCGGCGCGCCGATGAGGGCGGCGCGCCGCCCTGGTCAGTGCTTGTCTGTGTCCAGGGAAGGCGATTGCTAACCGGCGCGCTCGGTGTCGCCCGCGGCATGATCGGGCGGCGCGGCCTTGGCTTGAGGAGGGAAGAGGATATGACGCAACAGCGAGACCTCGCTGCCGTAGGTCATCTTCTCGAGGGCACGGGCGATGGGGACCCACTCGGCGAGGTCATATTCGCTGTCGTGCTGCGCGAAGTCGCCGCCGACGGCGCGCATGAGGTAGAAGTTGACGGTCTTGCGGAACAGGATGGCGTCGCGCATGAACTCGTAGTGGATGGACCCGGCGAAGCGGTCGATCTCGACGGCCAGCCCCGTTTCCTCGCGGACCTCGCGCAAGGCCGTTTCTGACGGCGTTTCGTCCCCGATCGGCGTGCCCTTCGGCAAGGCCCATAACCCTTGCGTGAGCCGCCTGACAAGCACGATGTCGCGCTCGAACAGGGTGGTCCGCAGCACGATGCCGCCGGCCGAAAAGGTGTGCCGTACCTTGCGCCTCATTACCTGTCCTGTGCCTTAGTGTTTAGTGACTAGTCCCCCATGGCCGCTGCGGCGGCCACCCCCGCAGGTGAAATGGGGGCGTATTTCATATCAGTGTTTAGAAAGACGCCTGTTTTACTTAACACTAGTCACTAAACACTCCTAATTAGTGTGTGCGGTACACGACGGAGCGGGCGACATCGCCGAGGGCGGCGCGCGCTTCTCCCGCGGGCAGCGCCCCTAGCGCGTCGATCGCCGATCCAATGAGGGCGTCGGCGCGCGCCCGCGCCTCCTCGACGGCGGCGGAGGCGCGGATCGCCGCGACCGCCTGATCCACGCGCGCGCTGTCCCGCACCAGCGCGCGCTGCTCCGCCGTGGCCGTACGCAGGTAGTAGATGACGGGCAGCGTCACCTTCCCCTGCGCCAGGTCGCTCCCCGCCGGCTTGCCCAGTACATCTTCGCTCTCCGTTATGTCCAATATATCATCGACGATCTGGAACGCAAGCCCCACGTTGTAGCCGTAGTCACGCAGGGCACGCAACTGGCCCCCCGACGCGCCCGCGAGGACGCCAGCCCCCTCGGTACAGAGCGCGAACAGGGCGGCGGTTTTGTTCCCGATCTTCCGGTCGTAGCCGGCCTCGTCCTGCTCCCAATCGAACACGGTCTCCATCTGCAGCAATTCGCCGCGCACCATGCTCTTGATCATGTCGGCCAGCATAGACATGACGCGTAACTCGCCGAGCCCCGCCGTGACGATGGCCGATTGGGCGAACAGGTAGTCGCCTACCAGGATGGCGATGTGGCCGTTCCAGCCCGCGTTGACCGTAGCGTCGCCGCGGCGCGTCGAGGCGTCGTCGAGCGTGTCGTCGTGGACGAGCGAGGCCGTATGCACCACTTCCATGGCGGCGGCGAACTCGATCAGGCGCTCGACGGGCCGCGGCTGGAAGAGCCGGTCCACGAGCAGGCACAGCGCCGGGCGGATGTATTTGCCCCGCGTGCCGAACAGGTGGCGGATCGTCTCCACGAGGATCTGGTTGTCGCCCTCGCCGACGCGCTGCAGGTAGTCACGCACGCGCTGCAGGTCGGCGGCGACCAGGTCGAACGCGGTCATCGTGGTCATGCCGCGCCCTCCGCCCTCACTGTCCCTGGCGTCCCCGTTTCAGCCGTGACGACGGTCGCCGCGTCGCTCCAGTGGAACAGGCGGGCGGCGTTGGCGCTCACCCGCGCGCCCAACGCGGCCGGGGTGACGCCGCGCGCGGCCGCGATGGCTTCGTAGGTGTAGGCGACGTTGGCGGGCTCGTTGCGGCGGCCGCGTCGCGGTTGCGGGGCCAGGAACGGCGCGTCGGTCTCGAGCAACAGGCGGTCGTCCGGGACCGCCGCGGCCACGGCGAGCAGGTCGCGCAGCTTGGGGTAGGTCGCGTTGCCCGCGAACGAGAGGTAGCAGCCCAGGGCGAGCGCCCGGCGCGCCGTCTCCAGGTCGCCCGTGTAGCAGTGCAGGATAACCGTCACGCGCCCCTCTCGCGCGGCCAGGAGGCGCAGCACGTCGTCCGTGGCCTCGTGGCTGTGTACGGAGCGGCTGTGTACGCAGACAGGCAAGCCCGTGCGGGCGCCCAGGTCCAGGTGGCGCGCGAACGAGGCAATCTGCGCGTCGCGCGGCGGGTTATCGTCGTGATAGTAGTCCAGGCCCGTCTCGCCGATGGCGACCACGCGCGGGTGGTCAAGGAGCGGGGCCAAGCTCTCCAGGGCCTCCGCGGCGTCGGCGCCGACATCACCGGGATGCAGGCCGACCGCCGCGTAGACATCCGCGTGGCGCGCGGCCAGATCGACGGCCGCGTGGCAGGAGGCCGGCTCCGTGCCCAGGGTCAGGATGCGGCGCACACCGGCGTCACGCGCGCGCGCCAGGACCCCGTCGATGTCGTCCAGCAGCGACGGCCACTGCAGGTGCGCGTGCGTGTCGACCAGGGCTAGCAGCGCGTTGTTTGTGGCAGCGGGGACCCCGGAAGCTTGCACGATGTCGGTCTCTCCTCGCCATCTCTATCTCGCGCCAGGGGTCGTACCGCGGCTCTCTTGGGCCCGTGTACGCCTCTAGCAAACCTACTCATGATACCATAGGCCTGCTGTTGCCTCCGCGCTTACTCACCCGCGTCCCGTGTCTCCTGTGCCGCACGCAGTGTTTGCCAACGCGCGTAGACCTCGCGACGCGCGCGGCCGCTCCGGGTGGCGAGGTCGGCCACGACGGCGCGCATGCGCTCGCCGCGCGCCATCGCCGCGCTGAGCAGCGCGTCCATCTCCTCATCGGAGATAGCGGCGGACAGGGACCCGGCGAGATGTGTAGCCCCCGCCCCATCGCCCTCCGCGCCGTGTACCACGAGCACGAACTCTCCCCGTGGCGCGGTCGCGTTGAAATAGTCCAGGAGCGCGCTGAGCGGCCCGCGGCGCACCTCCTCGTGCAGCTTGGTCAATTCCCGACAGGCCGCGGCGGGGCGGTCGCCCAGGGCCGCCAGAAGGTCCTCCAAGGTCTCATGCACGCGGTGCGGCGCCTCGTAGAACACTAGCGTCTCGGGCCGCGCGGCCAGGTCGGCCAGCCGCCGGCGGCGGTCGCCGCGCTGGCGCGAGGGGAAGCCGGCGAACAGGAACGGCGCCGGCGGCAGGCCGCTGGCGACGAGCGCCGCGAGGGCGGCGTTGGGGCCGGGCACGACCTCGACGCGCCCGCCCGCCGCGACCACCTGCCGGATCAACTCCGCGCCGGGATCGGCGATCGCGGGCATCCCGGCGTCCGACACGAGCGCCACCGTCCCTGTTTCCAGGCGTCGCAGCAGCGCGGGGGCGCTGGACGCCTTGTTCTGCTCGCGGTAGCTCACGAGCGGCCGGACGATACCGTGGCGGCCGAGCAGGGTGCGTGTGTGCCGCGTGTCCTCCGCCGCGACGACATCGGCCTCGCGCAGCACACGCAGGGCGCGCAGGCTGATGTCCTCGAGGTTGCCGATCGGCGTGGCCACCACGTAGAGCGTGCCAGGACGCAGGGTAGACGGCGAGACTGGAGGCTGAGGCGCGTCTGGCTCTGGGAGCGCGAACGAAACGCCCGCGCTCCCAAAGCTACGGTCCCGACGCTTCACCTGCACAGATCGTCGCCCGCCCGGCCCTACCCTGGAGGCCATGCCATCGCGCGGCCGCCCAGGACGTGGACGTGCAGGTGGTCGACCGTCTGCCCGGCGTCGGGGCCGTGGTTGACTACCAGGCGGTAGCCGCGGTCGTGGATGTTTTCCTGCTCCGCGACGCGCGCCGCCGCGGTCATCACCGCATCCCACACGCCCGCCGTCGCCGCCTCCGTCGCGTTGGGAACGTGTACGCGCGGGATCACGAGCACATGTGTGGGGGCCCGCGGGTTGATATCGCGGAAAGCGACCGTGCGGTCGTCCTGGTACACGATCGTCGCCGGGATCCGGCCGGCCGCGATCTTGCAAAAGAGGCAGGCGGCCGTCGCGTCGCCGGCGTCGCGCGAGTCGTTCATGGCGATCCTCCCTGGCTTAACCAATACAGTACGTCTATTTGCATTATAATGCCCACGTATGGATACGCCCGACACCTCTTCCGTCTACCTCGGCATCGACCTCGGCGGCACCTCGACCCGCGCGGCCGTCGGGCTGCGCGAAGGGACCTTGCTCACCACATACAAAGCGCCGACACAAAGCGAGGGCGGCATGGAAGGGGTTATCGCGGGGATCATCGAGACCGCGCGCCAGGCTTGCGCGCGGGCCGGCGTCGCCCCCGACGACGTGCGGGGCTGGGGCGTCGCCGCGCCTGGGCCGGTCGACCGCCGCGACGGCTCGGTCTACGACCCCCCCAACCTGCCCGGCTGGCGCACCGTGCCCTTGCAGGCGCTGCTCGAGGAGCGCACGGGCAAGCCCATCAGGGTCGGCAACGACGCCAACCTCGCGGCGGTGGCGGAGTGGCGGCACGGCGCGGCGATAGGGGCCAACGACGTGGTCTACCTGACGGTTAGCACCGGGGTCGGCGGCGGCGTCATCGCCGGCGGCCGCCTGCTGGTGGGGCGGCGCGGCGCGGCGGGCGAGCTCGGGCACATGACGGTGGACCTCAACGGCCCGCCGTGCCGCTGCGGCAACCGCGGCGACCTCGAGGCGCTGTGCTCGGGGACGGCCATCGCGCGCATGGCCCGTGAGACACTGGAGACCGAGAGCGACACCGCGCTGCGGGCGCTGCCCGCGCCGGTCACGGCCGTCGACGTGGTCGCCGCGGCCCGCCAGGGCGACGTGGTGGCGGGGGACATCATCGCGCGCGCGGCGACGGCCCTGGGCGCGGGCGTGGTCAACATCGTCAACATCTTCAACCCGGAGGTCATCGTCATCGGCGGCGGCGTCGCGCAGGCCGGCCCCTTGCTGTTCGAGCCGGTCCGCGCGGCGGTCGCCGCGCACGCCATGCGTCTGGCCGCGCTGGACGTGCGCATCGCGTCGGCGCACTTCGGCGACAACGCCGGCCTCGTCGGCGCCGTCTCCCTCGCCGCCGGCGCGCTGGAATTGACGTAGTCGAGAGTCGGGAGTCGGGAGTCGTCAACCCTCTTTCGACTTTCACTTCCGCCTTTCGACTACGTCAGGATACTTTCGACTTTCGACTCTCGACTCTCGACTCTCGTGTGGCGCGCGCCCAGGAGCGGATGACGGTGCGGGCGAGCTTGCCAGGGTCGTGGCGGATGGCGTTGTCCTGGTCGACCACGTCGGCTGTGATCAGCGCGGCGCCGTGCGCGTCGCGCCACTCCGCCGCCACCACGTCGCTATGCCAGTAGGGGGGCTGCGCCGCGTCCAGGCGCGTGTTGGTGATGACGGCGTCGAAGACCTGGCTGCCGATGTGCCGCTCCACCGCGTCCAGGAAGTCCTCGGCGCGGTACGCGTCGGTCTCGCCCGGCTCGGTGGCCACGTTGCACACAAAGACCTTGTAGGCCGCCGAGGCGGCGAGCGCCCGCGCGATGTCCTTGACCAGCAGGTTGGGCAGCACACTGGTGTAGAGGCTGCCCGGCCCCACCACCACGATGTCCGCGTCCAGGATCGCCTGCACAGCCTCGGGGTAGCCCACGGCGTGGGCCGGCTTGAGGAAGACGCGCTCGATCGGCGCGCGCCCGTCGAGGTCGACGTCGCCGGAGGCGTGGTCCTGGTGCATGTTGGACTCGCCATGCACGCGCGACTTGTCGCGCAACTCGGCCACGAGGGCCACGTCTTCCAGCGTCGAGGGCAGGATTTGGCCCTGCACGGCCAGGATATTGCCCAACTCGACCAGCGCCTTATCGAAGTTGCCCGTGATGTCGGCCATGGCCGCGAGCAGCAGATTGCCGAGATTATGCCCTTCCAGGCCCGAGCCCTCGCGGAAGCGATACTGCAGCAGCTTGCCCATCAGCGGCTCGACGTCGGCCAGCGCGACGATGCACTGCCGGAAGTCGCCGGGGGGCAGAATGCCGAACTCGCGGCGCAGGCGTCCCGAGCTACCCCCGTCATCGGCCACGGTGACGATGGCCGTGAGGTTGCCGGTGTAGCGCTTGAGTCCGGAGAGCAGAATGGAGAGACCGGTGCCGCCGCCGATGGCCACGACGCGCGGCCCGCGCTTGAGTTGGCGCTTCTGGTAGAGCATATCGACGACCCGCGCGTTGCCCTGAGGTAGCAGCGCGTTGATCACCGTGCGGTTCAACCGCAGCAGCGCGATACCTGTGATCGCGAGGCCCGCGAGCAGGAACAAGATGCCGCGCGTTTCGCGGCCCCAGAACTGTAGGGTGAGGTAGTAAACCCAATGGGGGAAGGTGAAGGGGGCGTCGTAGAGCACTTTGGCGAAGTAGCCACCGCTCAGGCTAACCAGGACGACGCCGACGACGAGGAGGACCAGCCAGCGCTTGATACTCATACCGATATGCAACCAGCGTGGCATACTCATGATCCGCCCACCGTCATCACTACCCTTTCCCCTCTGTCATCGCGGCCACCAGGCGCCGCATCTAGTGCCCATCTCATACGTATCTCATGCGACATCCGGCCCTATACTAGCAGGCTATAGCGCGAGGCGTCAAAGCGCCAGCGCCCCTCGATTGTGACCGGAGCCTGGCCCTACAGGACCATGGCAGGCCACGGACCCTCAAGGGTCGGGAGCGCCCGCGAGCGGTCGTGGAGCAGGCGCGCGCCTGTGCCCAGGCAGACCGTTCACGGTCCGGTCCCTGCCATGGTCCTGTAGGGCCAGGCCCACGGCGACCGCCCTCACAATCATAGGGTACATCTCGATCTCCCTCGCGCCCCCTCATGCCGACCCCGAGGTTGAAAAAGGCAAGAGTGGCGCCAGGAGCGCGGTGGAGGGCCTGCTATACTCCATGATGGGTATCGGAGGGGTCCCCGTGGGAGTATACGCACATCCCTTCGTGGAACGGAAGTAGTGGTTATTATTCACATGACTGTCCGTCGTATCTACTCGTTTGTCGACCCCGTACTGCGCCGTCAGGCCCAGCCCGTCGAGCGCGTCGACCGGGCCACGCGCCGCCTCATCGACGACATGATCGATACCATGCGCGCGGCCGACGGCATCGGCCTGGCCGCGCCTCAGGTCGGGGTGTCGCGGCGCATCGTCGTCGCCGAGCTCGACGACGCGGTCTACGCGCTCATCAACCCGCGCGTGCTGCGCGCGTCCCGCCAGACCGAGATCGCCGACGAGGGCTGCCTGAGCTTGCCGGGCTACGTGGGGGCCGTGAAGCGCCCCACGCGCGTCACGGTGCGGGGCCAGGACCGGCGTGGTAAGGAGGTCACGATCGAGGCCGAGGGCCTGTTGGCGCGCTGCCTCCAGCACGAGTTCGACCACCTCGACGGCATCCTCTACACCGACCGCATGGCCCCCGACGCGCGGCTGCGCCCGGTCCGCGAGGCCGACGAGGCGGAAGACGATGACGAGAACGACGCCGCCCTGCGCGAGGCGTAGCCAGAGCGTCTACCACCCCTCCCACGGACGCGTCCCCCTTTATCCCTCCAGGGCCTCGGCATATACTTCGACGGTCCGGCGCGCGCACGCCTCGTAGGTAAAGCGCGCCGCCCTGGCCGGACCCGCGCCGCGCAGGCGCGCGGCTAGCGCGCTGTCCTGCAGCACGCGCGCGAGGGCCGTGGCGATGTCTTCGGGGTCGCGCGGGTCCACGAGGAGGGCGGCATCGCCGTCGTTTCCGGTGACCTCGGGGAGCGACGACACGTTGGACGTCACCACCGGCGCGCCGAGGGAGAGCGCCTCTGCCACCGGCAACCCGAAGCCCTCGTAGAACGACGGATAGACAAAGGCGGCGCAGGCGGCATAGAGAGCCGGGAGATCCGCGTCGGGCACGAAACCGAGGCGTCGCGGCGCGGGGTCGTCGCGCGGGCCGAACAGTTCCGCGTCGTCGAGGCGCCAGCCCACGTCCCCGACCAGCACGAGGGGCGGCAGGTCGCCCAGGCGTCCTTGCAGCAGGCGGTAGGCGCGCAGCGCGCCGGCCAGGTTCTTGCGCGGCTCCAGCGTGCCGACCGACAGGATAAAGGTGTCCGGCAGGCCGTAGCGTTCGCGCACCGCGCGCACGGCCACCGCCGCCGGCGGACGGCGGAAGGCAGCGCCGACCCCGGGGTAGACCACGCGCACCTTGCGCGCGGGCACGCCGGCCCGCTCCACGAGGTCGCGCATCGTCGCCTCCGAGTCGGCCATGATCAGGCGCGCGCCGCGCGTGACGGCCGGCGTGATCAGCCGCAGGTAGCCGCCGTTGAGCCGCGTGTGGTAGCGCGGATAGACCAGGTACGAGAGGTCGTGTACCGTCATTACCACGGGCATGCCGCGCACGGGCGGGTAGACCACGTCGGGCGCGTGATAGAGGTCCGCGCCGTCCCAGGGACCGCGCGTGGGGGCGTGGAGCGCGTGGCGCGCCAGCATTTGTAGACGCCAGGCGCGGATGGACCGCTCGACGTGTACCGGCACCACGTCGGCGGAGAGGGGATACGGCCCCTCCGGCGCCACGTAGAACGGGCGCAGCGCCGGCCCCCCGGCAAGCCCGGCCAGCGACATGAAGAGCTCGCGCGTATAGCGCCCCACCCCCGCGCGCTGCGTGACCGCGCTGGTCACATCGATGGCGACCGTCCCTCTCATCGCGCCCATCGCGTGTGCGGCCCGACGCTTCGTCCAGGACCAGTCTCGGCCAGGGCGGCGTGGTAGACCGCCAGCGTCTCGCGGGCCGTGCGCTCCCACGAGAAGAGCGCGGCCCGTGCGAGCCCGGCCGCGCGCAGGTGGGCGCGCAACTCGGCGTCGTCGAGCAGCCGGCGCAGGGCCATGGCGAGATCGTCCGCGGAGGTCGGGTCGACCAGCAGCGCGGCGTCGCCAGCGACCTCGGGCAACGAGGACGCGTTCGAGGTGATGACCGGCGCGCCGCAGGCCATGGCCTCGAGCGGCGGCAGCCCGAAGCCCTCGAAGAGCGAGGGGTAGACAAAAGCCGTGGCCGCGCCGTAGAGCGCGGACAGGTCCGACGACTCGATGTAGCCGGTGAAGCGCACGCGGGGTTCCAGGCCGAGCCGTTGCGCCTCCCGGTGTACGTCGGCGGCGTGCGAGCCCTCCGCGCCGGCGATGACGAGGCGCGCACGGTCGTCGCGCGCGTCCCCGGCCGCCGCCAGCAGCTGGAGGGCGCGCAGCAGCGTCGTGACGTTCTTGTTGGGGCCGAGCGCGCCCAGGAACAGGAAGAAGGCGTCCGGCAGGCGCAGCCGCCCGCGCAACTCCGCCACGGCTGCGGGGGTGGCCGGACCCAGGTCGGGGTTCGGGGCGAGCGGGACGACGTGGATGCGCGAGGGGTCGAGTCCGGGCACGCGCGTCGTCAGTTCGTGCGCCGTGTAGCGCGAGTCGGCGATCAACCGCCGCGCTCGGTGTAGCGAGAGCAGCATCTGCGGCACGGACAGCAGGCGGTTGCGCCAGGTGTGATACTGTGGCCGGGTGAGGGCGCCAAGGTCGTGTACCGTGATCACGGTCGGGACACCCGCGAGCGGCGGCGCCATGTGGTTCGTGCCGTGGAACAGGTCGACGCGGCCAGCGCGCAGGGCACGGGGCACGGCCAGCGGCAGCCACAGCGGGGCCGGCATAGCGCGCCAGTCGAAGGGTCCCGCCAGGTCCAGATCCGGCGGCGGCGGGGTCTTGGCGTAGAGCAGGAACCGCTCGTCGTGCGCTTCGTGGGCAAGGCCGTGTACGAGACCGCGGCAGTAGGTCGCGACTCCGGCGCGCGTGGTGGTGACCGGCCGCATGTCGAGGGCGATACAGGGAGGATGCATACCCTAGAATAACCGAGCGTAGCGGCCGACCAGGGGCAACCGTCCCAGCACCTCGCGCTCGGTGTCGCCGAGGACCCGCGCCGCGCGCAGGCCAAGCAGCGCCACGACCACCGCGACGGGCACGCCCACCGCAATGCCGTAGGCGTGTAGCGCCCACAGAGACCCTGCCGTCGCCGCCATGACGGCCGAGACCTTCAGCGTGGCGGGGCCGAGGCGCAACGACCCGATCGCGCGCCGCAGCGACCAGAGGATGATCGCCCCGTTGACGAACTCCGAGGCCACCGTCAAGACGCTGGACGCCATGAACGAGTAGTGCGGAATGAGCAGCGCGTTGAACACGACGTTGAAGGCGAGCGTCACGGCGAACGAGACCATCAGGGTGGTCTGCCGATGTACGGCCAGCAGCGCGGTACCGAGCATGTTGGTGATGAGGAAACACGGCAGGTCCCAGATGAGGACAGCCAGTGCCGGAGCCGCTGCGGCGAAGTGGGCGGCGTTGCGCCGCCCCGAGAGCAGGGGCAGGATCTCGGGCGCGTAAAAGGCGGTGAACAGGGCGATCGGTACCCCAAAAACGAGCATAAGGGTATACGACGAGCGCACCACCCGCCGCAGGGCCTCGTGCGACTCGGTGGCGACGCGGTTGAGCGCCGGCAAGATGGCCGCGCTGACGGCGGTCGCGAAGATGGCGGTCGCGGCGTTGAGCCCCTGGTACGCCACCCCGTACCGCGCGACCGGCGTGCATTTATTGGTGGGGAGGTTCTTGCACCCGCTCACGATGTAGAGGATCTGCATATCCACACTGGCGTAGAAGTAGTTGAGCAGCAGGAGCACCGCGAAAGGCGCCGCCCGCCGCAGCAACACAGGCCACCACGAGAGGTCGATCTCCAGCCGGAGCGGCAGGAAGCGCGTATAGACGACCCACGCCGTCGCGACCGCGCCGGCGGCCGCGACGAGCGTATACACAAGCGTGAGCGCGAGCACGCCGTGGCCGGTGTACAGCACGGCGAAGCTCAGCATGACGCGCAGGAGGGTGGTGGCGATAGACAGGATCGCGCCGGCGGCCTGGCGCTCGGCGAACTGGAACGCCAGCTGCACCGTTCCAGACACGGTCAGTGGGATTAGCGAGAGTGCGTAGACGTAGAGCGCGGCGCGCAGGTCCGGCTGGATGAGTCTCTGCGCTAGCGCGACAATCAGAACGATGTCGAGCGCTGTCAGCAAGAGCCTGAGCACGAGCGTATTCGACACGTAGCGCACCGCCAGGGAGCGATCCTGCGCGACATCGCGCACGGCGAGGGTGCTCAGCCCCAGGTCCGTGATGACCGAGAAGAGCGCCACGACATTGATGACGTCCACATAGCTGCCATACAGGAGGTCGAACCTGCGGATCGTATAGAGGGCGAGGAGCAGTGTGAAGACGCGCGCGCCCAGGTTCGCCGCGACGAGGTAGGCGGCATTGTTGAGCGGGCGCGTGCGCCCAACGGTGGCGGGCCGCGCGGGCGTCATGACAGGGCCCCATAGCGCGCGCCGAAGCGTCCGCGTGCCGCGTCGATCGCTCCGAGCACGAGAGCCCAGGCCCGGCGGCGCGCGCCCGGACGGCGCAACAGCAGGCCGCCCGCGATCACATGCGCCACCGCGGACGGCAGCTTCCCGGCCTGACGGGCCAGGGCAATGGGCCGCTCCGCGGGAGGGGCGTGGGTCGCCAGGAAGAGCAGGATATTGCGGGTGCCATAGTAGTTGAGCAAGGCCGATTGCGAGCGGCCCCCGTCGCGGTTGCTTGTCGCGGAGCCGCTGTGCATGGTACGCGCGGCGCCGACGTAGAGGCAACGAAAGCCGGCGTGGCGCGCCCGTATGCACCAATCGAGGTCTTCATAGTAGGCGAAGTAGCGATCGTCGAGCAGGCCCACCTGCTCCAGCACGCCGCGCTTCACCAACAATGCGCACCCGCTCAACCCCTGTACCAGTCGGCGCCCGTCGAAAGGGCCGTCGTCGGGCTGATTGGCATGGGACTCGATCGCCACGCGCCGCCACGCCACGCTCATGCCCGCCGACCAGATCCGTCCCGGGTCCTCGGACCACACGATCTTAGGACCCACCAAGCCGGCGTCGGGCCGTTGCGCGGCCGCTTCGACCAGGGTGGCGATGCAGGAGGACTCGACCATGGCGTCGTTGTTGAGCAGAAAGACGTACTCAGCGCCGCGCTCCAGGGCCAATCGCAAGCCTATGTTGGCTCCGCCGGTGAAACCGCGGTTATACCCCGCGCGCACTAACTCGCCCCATGGCGTTTGGAGCAGCGGCGCTAGGTGTACGGCGGAGCCGTCCGTCGAGCCATTGTCGACGACGACCACATGCAGGTTCGTATAACTACTGGCGCGCAGCGCGGCGAGGCAACGGACAGTATCACGCCAGCCGTTCCAGTTGAGGACGATCACGCAGACAGACGGCTGTTCCAACACCCCTCCTGCACGACCAGTGTCCTCCTCCTCTGAGATAATCACGAGTCTACCGGCGTAGAGAGTATTATGCAAGCCAACCGAAGGCGCCCGCGTCAGAAATCATGGAGATTCGACCTATCCTAAAGGTCGTAGCACACTGTGGTGGAAAGCGTGCAGCCAGTTGAGCGCAACCCCATTCACGAGCCAGAGCGGCACGAGCGCCAGCCACAGCGCGCCGCAGACCCACAACCACCGGCGGTTGCCCCGTAGCGCGCGATCGAAGGTAGGTAGGCAATAGAGCGCGGCTAGGGCGACGCCGGTAGCGACGCGGTCCGTCGCGAAAAGGGCGTCGTAGGAGAGCACCGTCACCATCACCACGCCGACATAGACGTTGGCGAGGAGCGCCCATACCTCCGCCGATCCCACCCCGCGCCAGAGGGTCCACAAGCCGATGCCGGTACAGAGAATCGCCGGAACAACAGTCGTCAACACTTCCTGTTTCTGAATCACATGCCATGGCCGGGCGGCGATAAGGCCGCCGAAGGGGCGCAGGGTCAGGGACGACACGGGCTGCTGACCTGAAAGAGACCGCAGCCACACGCGCAAGAATCCCTGGTACAGGGCAAAAGGAATGAGCGCGAGCCCGAGTAGTGCGAACGCCGCGACGCGTCCGTGCCCGTGTCCTCGCGCTATCGACTGGTTCCGCGTGGAGTCCGGCGCGGGTCGCTTGAGGAGGGCCAGCCCATAGACGACGGGAAAAATGATCGCCGTTTCCCGCGTCAAGGCGGCCAGCGCGAAGGCGAGACCGGACCACACGGCGCGCCATGGTCGGTCCCCGTCGAGCAAGAGCACAGCCAGGGCGACAAAGGCGTAGGATAAGGCTTCAGTTAGGTCGAAGCGCAGCGCGATGAACAGGCCGGGATAGAATCCGTACACCAGGGCAAGCCACGGCGACAGCCGTCTGCGTTTCAGCCAGGCCGCCACGGCGAGCGTCCCCGCCACGATCGCCAGCCAGTTGACGGCAATTAGCGTATAGGGGATCAGCGAGGGCTGGCCCAGGGCCAGTAGGCGCGCGGCGAGCGGATAGACGACACGCGTGTAGCGATACACGGCGTTGTCCATATAGTAGCGCGCGTCGCGGGGATCGAGGGCGATGTAGTAATAGAATTGCCCGTCATAGCCCACAGCGTTCTTGCTGTTCGCCCCTTCAAGCGCGGGGAGCCGCGCGGGTTGTCGCCAGTACGACGGATCGAGCGCGATTGTCGGGCTGGCGTGGCTCCGCGCGATGTAGTGCTGTCCGATCTCAACGAAGTCCAGGCCGCCGTTGCTCACGGGTACGACGGCGGCGAGCCACAGTCCGTAGCAGAGACCGACGAGGGCCGCGACAGCCCACGCCGATCGCGATATCCTCCGCCACCGCGCCCGAGCCGTAGACCGGGCGTCCGCCGACGATCCAGAGCGGACGCCGTACTCGCTCCGCATGACATCCCTTTCTGTTTCCTTCGTCCCCACGCCGGGCCGCGCCACGGACATCTCGCCGCGACGTTCCGTGCTCTATCTCATACACTATCATGGATACGACTATGGATGAAAGAGGGGTACGTCGCCGGTGAAGATTGGCATCAATGCATTCGGGGTGGGGACCGGGGGCGGCGGGATTGAGACATACGTGAGCAACGTTATCCGCGCCCTGGCGGAGGTGGACCACTCCGGCGACTACACGCTCTTCCTCCAGCCGCCGCTCCCACGCGCCCCTGTTCCCGGCGCCGAACGCATGCGCCGGATGGTGGTAAGGACGCACTATGGGCCTATACGCGTCCCCTTTGCCTCCGCGCTCGCGCTCGCGCGCTCCCGCGTCGATTTGTTCCATGTGCAAAACGTCGCGCCGCTACTGTGTCCGACGCGCATTGTCATCACGCTGCACGACATCGCGTACGAACGCTACCCGCGATTCCTGCCGGCGGATATGGTTTCGACATTGCGCCGCCGCGTTCCGCCCACGTTACGGCGCGCCGCCGCCATCATCACAGACTCGGAGGCGTCCAAGCGGGAAATCGTCGCTTACTACCGCGTGCCCCCCGACAACGTAACGGTCGCGCTGCTCGCGGCCGACCCCGTCTTCCGGCCCCTGGGCGACGAGGCCAGACTCGCGGGTGTCCGCGAACGACACGCGTTCGGAGAGCACTACATCCTTTTCGTAGGCGATCCGTTACAGGGACGCAAGAACGTCAAGACATTGGTCGAAGCCTATGTACGCCTGCGCCGCGCCGGCGCCATCGCCCATCGCCTCGTGCTCACCGGGAGCAGGGAGACTTTGGGGAGCGACATCTTCGCCGCCGTCCGCGCGGCGAGGCGCGAGGACGACCTCGTTTTCACCGGTCGCGTATCCGACGAGGAGCTCGTGGCGCTCTACAACGGCGCCGACCTGTTCGTCTACCCATCCTTCTACGAGGGCTTCGGACTGCCGCCGCTCGAGGCCATGGCCTGCGGCACGCCGGTCGTCACGTCGAACGTTTCTTCACTTCCCGAGGTTGTCGGCGACACCGCCCTCACGGTCGACCCGTTCGATGTCGAAGCATTGGCGGCGGCCATTGCGCGGGTCCTACATGACCATGAACTGCGGGCACGCCTCTCCGCGCAGGGATTGGCGCGGGCGGCATCCTTCTCATGGGAGGCTACGGCGCGTACAATCCTCCGTGTCTATCACCAAACTCTTGGTCTAACATGATGCCGTGCTCCAGAGCTACGTGAGTGATGTTACTAGCTCACCCGGAATCCACGGCCGTATTTTGACACACCGGATATGTACGCGTGTCCGAGAAGGATCTCGTGGCGCTTTACAACGCCGCCAACCTCCTGGTCTACCCCTCTTTACTCAAGAGTGGCCGCCGGCTCCCGCGACATCCATGGACGCACCTTAACCCACTGGACCTTCATTGTCATTGGATTGGTGTCCGTGCCGTTATAAACGTCACAGGCAACAGAGAACGTATCGATATCGGGAAAGCGTGCGGGCGCCGTATACTCCTTCCCGTCGAGAAATCCGTGGAGTAAGCCCGTCGCGTCGCGAGCCAGGCCGAATTGATGAAAATGCAAGTCGTTATGGCCGTCTGCGTAGACATTGTTTTGCGAGGTCCCCGCATATTGGTCCAAACGCCAGCGATGACCGTCATTCTGCCAGTGGTTGTCCGGGACAGAGGCATAGTTCCACTCATCGAATTTAGCTATGTGTTGCACGCTGTTCGTGGGGCGAAGGAGACCAAACATTGTGCTTAGATAGCCTGTACCGAACGTTGGGATCGACGCGATTTGGTGATTGCCACTCCCACCACTGATTGTCACAGCACTGCCGTCGAAGGACAAATCCGGGTTCCCGTCCTCGACCCATTTACTTCGATTAATTGCCGAGCCAGTGAATCGATCTTGAAACGGGTAGATGTGTGCCCAGTTCTGTAACACTGCCGGCGTGGGATTACCCCATTTAAGGATGTAGTGGTTATCGACGGCCGGAGCCTCCTTGAGGGGCTCCTGAAGGCGGAACCATAGAGTAATATTAGCGGGAGACCAGGCGCCATAGGTTGTCGTATCGTCGTCAACATCAATCTGGTGGGCAATGCGTCCGGTCGGGGCATACCATACTGTTATGTCGGCATGAGGAAACCCCGCATACGTTTTGTTTCCTCTGTAGACCAGCTGCTTGTAGACCACGGCCGCCTGGGCCCCCGCCAGATGCAGCATGACGACGTAGTTGTGAGAGCTTGAACTAACGATCGGAGACTGACTTCCCTCTGCACGATCACTCCCGCCCGTTATGACGATGCGCCGACTCTGTGCATAACCTCCTTTTGCCTGCGCCGTATCAACCGTATGGCCCCACAAGATATAACCGCCAAGAAACGAGGAACTCAACGCTATGAGACGTGTAGCGACCCGCTTTGACATCACGTCACCCTTCGATTACTGACTATCTCCGTATCATTTGTAGTCCGGAACGACGCATCGGCGCCTCACTCGAGTCTTCGATGCCTTTGCTTACAGGTACCTCCAGGATAACTTCGTACGGCAGACATAGCGATAGCTCATCTATCCTACTAGCCACCATAATCACACACTTTGGAAGCTATTCCATCGTCGATCTAGCGTACAGAACACCAACGCCGATCTCGGGGTGAGTATCTAGCTGCAACATTTCCACGAACCCGCGTTCGCGGAGAATCTCTCGCACCTTGCTCAGAAGTTCTCTCGTGTGATACTCGATCACGACGCGCTTCACCAGCGTCAGCGTCTCCGTGGCCCCGCGAAGTATCGCGACTTCCGCGCCCTCCGCGTCTATCTTTAGCAGATCGATATGACGCGCCGCGAGCGCCGGCGTGATGAGATCGAGCGAGGTAATTTGTAGAGTGGGTCCACTAAAGCCGAGCGATGTCTGGTCGATAGGATCGATAGATCCGCTGGGCGTCAGGCCGTCCGGCACGATCAACGTCCCCGCACCGGCCGTTTCTCCAAGCGCATAGTTGATGGTGTGTATCCGATCGCCTTGGCCGTTCGCGTCGACCACCTTCATTAATCGACGATAGCAGTCGGGATTGGGTTCGAACGCATATACATCCGCCCCACGCCGGGCTTGTTTGATCGCGAACATGCCGACGTTGGCCCCGATGTCGAACACAGTCCACCCTGCAGTCGGGACGAAATCGGGTACGCGATCGTAAACATGGTCGCCGTAGATTTCCTTCAGCGTGAAAACCTCGCCCGACTCGAGCGATACGACTGACGTCACGCCCTGTACGCGGATTTCGGTGTCGGCCAATAGGCGCCTCAAGAATCGTCGTGGGACGAGACGCTGGGTGAGTAGGGTCCATTTCGCCACGAATGTCAAGACACTCGATCGCTCCGACCAATCCATGGCTAGAGGATAGAGGGGTTCCACGACCCGATAATACACGTCCCCGGCGAGCCAGTAGGTCAAGCGGCGCACGAACCAATAAAGGACGGCCACACGGTAGGCGCGCAAGCCACCGCGATACAGCAGGCGGCCTAACGTCGCGATACCCATCGTTACCCTACCTCCGCCGTACGTAACTCGTCCTCACGAATCCATACGGATAGTAAACAAATCACGGCCTAAGCAGCCGGCTACAGGAGACGTTTGTAGACATCGAGCGTTTTCTGAGCGGTACGCTCCCAACTGAACTCCTCGGCGCGCCGCAGTCCACGCCGGACGAGGTCGGCCCGTAGGTCCGCGGCGCCGGCGACGCGCGCCAGCGCGTCGGCGATGGCCTCGGGGTCATGCGGGTCGACAAGCAGGGCGGCGTCGCCGGCGACCTCGGGCAGCGAGGACACGGTCGAGGTGAGCACCGGCGCCCCACAGCGCATGGCCTCCAGGACGGGCAGGCCGAAGCCCTCGAGCAGCGAGGGGTAGACGAAGAGATCGGCTCCGCCGTAGAGGGCCGGCAGGTCGTCGGCGGGCACGTAGCCTAGCACGCGCAGCCGCCCGCTGTCCACGAGACGCGGGTAGGCCGCGTGGAGCTCCTGTATAGCCGGCGGCGACCACTTGCCCGCGATGTGGAGGCTGTGCGCGGCGTTGGGGTCGCGCGAGAACTGGTCGAAGGCGCGCAGGATATTCGCCGTGTTCTTGTTGCCGTCGGAGGGGCCGACGTACGACCCGACGTGCAAGAAGTAGGGTCGGCGCAGGCGATACCGTGCCAGGGCGCGCTCGACCTCGTCGAGGGGGCGTGGGTAGAAGCAGCGCGCGTCGACGGCGAGGGGGGTGACGGTGATGCGCTCGGGGGGGATACGCAGCCGCTCCACCGCATCCCGCTTGGTCGCCTCCGAGTTAGCCACGATGTGGTCGACCCGTTGCAGCAAGCGCAGGTAGCGCGCGTAGCCGATCCGCTGGTCGAGCCAGCGCGGCGGGAAGAGTAGGTCGGGATTGTGCAGGGGGATCAGGTCGTGCAGCATGGCCAGGGTCGTCACACCGGGCACGAGCACTAGATCGTTCGATTCCGTGGCGTGATAGAGCCGCGCCCCCGCACGGCGTAGGGCCAGCGCGACCGCGGGCTGGCTGACGAGCCATTGCAAGCGATCCTTGCGCCAGGGCGGCTTGTGCAGCGGCACGGTCGCGACACCGGGGCGCGCCAGCGCCTCGGCGAGCGCCGGCGCGTCGGTCGGTCGCGGCGGCTGCCGCAACAGGCCGAGCGGCATGGGGTGCTGCAGCCGCGTCAGCGCGTCGAGCAGACCACCCGTATACGTACCGATGCCGCGCAGGCGGTGTCCCGTCTGCAACGGCGTCGCGTCGATGACGATCATTGTGTCGCCCCCGACATCCGCTGGGCGTAGAGTATCCCGGTCCCCGCCCCGGCGTCCATCTCCACCCGCGACACTTCGGTGAAGTCATGCTCGCTCAACAACGAGCGAGCGTCCGCCAAGTTGGCGAAGGAATGATATTCGAGGACGATGCGCTCCACCATGGACAGCGTCTGTCCGCCTCCCCGGAGCACGTCGAGCTCCGCTCCTTCCGTGTCTATCTTGAGCAGGTCGATGCGCGACACCGCCAACGTCGGGGCAATCCGGTCGAGCGTATCGATGGTGACGGTCGACGCATGACCGCCGGCCGGTCCCGCGCTACCGGGCACGATCATGCCGTTACTGGTCCAGCCCTGTGGGACGACGAGCGTGCCCTCGCCGGGGCTTGCACCCAGCGCGATGTTGAACGCCCTCACCTGGCTGCCCAGACGGTTCGCGGCAACGGTCTTGGACAGGCGTCGGTAACAATCGAGGTTGGGCTCAAAGGCGTATACGCGCGCGCCACGATAGGCCTGCTGCACGGTGAACACACCGGCATTGGCCCCGATGTCAAAAACCGTCCACCCTGCCCGCGCGATAAAAGCAGGCACCCGATCGTAGTCTCGATCTTCGTAAATCTCGCCGAACACCGAGATCTCGGCGGCGTCTATGCCGACAAAATACGTCATCCCTTGCACGGAAACGGCAACATCGTCCTGCAGGATAGTGTTGTAGGCCAGGCGCGTCAGCACGACCACCGCGCGCTTGACCACGAACTTCAGCGCGAGCCGCGCGACGCTCGCTTTCTCGCGCCGCCCTCTGGCCAGCCGGTAAGCGGGGAGCATAGATCGCAGCACGAACGTTGTGAAACGACCTATGTAGCGGCCCGATTGGTAGATGTGGCGCATGAGCCTTACTCTGTGGGATGTGGCGATGGGACTGTGACGGCGCGTGTTGCCGTGCCGCCTCGACCCTGATGCTACAGGAACGATCGGTATACCCGCAAGGTGAGTTCGGCGGAGCGCGTCCACGAGAACTCCTCGGGCGCGTGGCGCTGCCGTGAGGGCGCTGCCGCGCCTATTGCGGCTGATGGTGGACATGCGCCATGTTTATACCCTATAGGCGAGGCGGGACGTAAGGTTACTGTTGGTCGAAGATGTCGTGCGAACCGATGCGCAGCCAGATGATGTGGGGGACGCCGGGGCGTACCTCGTCGCCGTAGCGGAAGAAGGCGCGACCGTCGGGCGCCCACGTCATCTCGAAAACGTCCTCAGCCCCTTCGACGCGCTTGACGCGCAGGCCGGGTCGAAAGCCTTGCCCGGCCTGTAAGTCCGCGACGAACTTGCGGCGTGCGACACGGAAGCGGTCGCGTTCCTCGGCGGTCAGCACGCCATACTCGCGCAGGAAGCGCGGCAGCGGGTCAAACGTGGGCATCCGCGGGCGGAATGGTGTCGAGCACTGCCTGGAATTCGTCGTCGCTATAGTAGATGGCGCCCGTGGTGGGCTCGTCGTCGTCGAGCCCGAGACGGCGCGCCTCATCGGGCGACAGTCGACGCACGCTATAGCCGTCGCCGTCATAACGGTCGAGGTTTTCCGTGGCGGCGGGCCGCGCCGCGCGCCGGTCGAGATCGTCCAAATAGTCCGCGACGATGCGCCGGACGGCGCGGTCGCGGGCCTCATCGAGATCGAGCACGCGCGCGAGGTCGGGATTGGCCGCGAGACGCGCGGCCACCGCTTCATCTATCGCGCGCGCGACGCGCTCCCCGATCGTACCCTCGGTATCTTTATTTTGTGGGATACGCTTTGTGGTCATGACTTTAATGCTACAGCAACGACCGGTACACCCGCAAGGTCAGTTCAGCCGTGAGCTTCCAGTAGAACAACTCGGCGCGCCGCAAGCCACGCGCTATCAACTCGGCCCGTAGGTCCGCGGCGCCGGCGACGCGCGCCAGCGCGTCGGTGAGCGCCGCGGGATCATGCGGGTCGACAAGCAGGGCGGCGTCGCCGGCGACCTCGGGTAGCGAGGACACGGTCGAGGTGAGCACCGGCGCCCCGCAGCGCATGGCCTCCAGGACGGGCAGGCCGAAGCCCTCGAGCAGCGAGGGGTAGACGAAGAGATCGGCTCCGCCGTAGAGGGCCGGCAGGTCGTCGGCGGGCACGTAGCCCAGCACGCGCAGCCGTCCGCTCTCGAGGAGATCGGGATATGACCGTTCTAGCCGCGCGAGGGCCTGGGCGGGCCATTTGCCCGCGATACAGAGGATGTGCTCGGCGTGGCTATGGCGCGAAAATTGGTCGAAGGCGCGTAAGATGTTCTCCGTGTTCTTGTTGGGATCGCTGGAGCCGATGTGCAAGAAGTAGGGCCGGCGCAGGCGATACCGCGCCAGGACACGCGCGATCTCGTCGGGGGCGCGTGGATAGAAGCGGCGCGCGTCGACAGCGAGGGGGGTGACGGTGACGCGCTCGGGGGGGATACGCAGCCGCTCCACCGCGTCCCGCTTGGTCGCCTCCGAGATGGCGATGAGGTGGTCGACCCGTTGCAGCAGGCGCAGGTAGCGCGCGTACCCGATGCGATTGTCGAGGCGGCCCAAGGGAAAATGCGCGGTCTGGTCGTGGAGCGGGATGAGATCGTAGAGCGTGGCCACGGTCGTGACGCCGGGGACGCGTACCAACCCGTTTCCTTCGGTCGCATGGTAGAGGCGCGGACGCGCGCGCAGGATCGTCGGATACACCGACGCCGACCCCACTATCCACTGCAATCGGCTACGCCGCCACTCCGGCCGGGGTAGCGTCACCCTCTCGACGCCGGGCCGGGCGAGCAGATCCGCCAGCAACGGCAAATCCCCCGAGCGCGCTGGCTCCGCGAGCAGGCCAAGCGGCTCGGAGTGTAATAGGCGCGTCAGCGCGTCGAGCAATCCGGCGGTATACGTGCCGATACCGCGATACTTATGCTCGGTCTGTAGGGGGCTCGCATCGACGACGATCATCGCAATCATCCTCCCCAGCCATTACAGGGTCCGTGCAAGGCAACTCCAGGGCGCCCAGCCGGCCGCACTGCCTATTCACGGGGCGCCGCCGGGTCATCTATCCGCACTGTACGATATACGACATCTCCGCGCTCCAACGGCGGCCAGCCGATGGACTTTACCGCGGCCGTACCTGTTTCCTACTCCCCGCGCGCCTAGTACACTGATTGTGGCGGGACAGCGCCGTCGAGCGATGATGGCTGTTTGGAGAGATGGGAGCAACTATGGCGACACCAAGCGCGACGGGGACAAGGCTAGACCTTTCGGGGGAGACCAGCCGTCCGGCGCGTCGAACGGCGCTCGACGGGCTGCTAGTCCCCCAGGGGCTACGGGCCGTGCTGGCCGCGTTCTTGGTCACGCGCCTGATGATCCTTTTCATTATCTACGTTTCCACGCGGCTGCTCCCCAACAACCCTCAACTGGTCGGAATCCCGACATCGCCCTACCTGCGCAACCATGTGCTGGACGGACTGGTCAGGTGGGATAGCAAGTGGTACGCGCGTATCGCCGCGCACGGGTACGGCGTGACAATCGGCGGGGGGCGCGACGTAGTGTTTTCCCCCTTCTACCCGTTGGTCGTCAAGATAGTTTCGATCCCGATCCACAACGTCTACGTCGCGGGTCTCCTTGTGTCCAACGCCGCCTTCTTTGTGGCCCTATGCTATCTCTACGCCCTGGCGTGCCGCGAGTTCGACGATGAGGCCGCGGGCCGCACGGTGTTCTACCTGGCCGCGGCGCCCGCCGCCGTCATCTTCGCGGCCATGTACACCGAGAGCCTCTTCGTCGCCCTCGTCGCGGCCACGTTCTACTACGCGCGTGCGGGGCGGTGGGTTGGGGCCGCCCTCGCCGGCGCCCTCGCCGCGGCCACGCGCAACACTGGCGTGATCATGGCGGTCGTCATCGCTCTCGAGGCGGTCAGCGCGCGCGGAGCGGACGGCGCTCCACTGTCATGGCGCCCGCGCGAGACGCTCGCGCGCCTACAACGGCGCCTCGCCCCCGCCACGCCGGATCGACGCGGACTGGCGGCGGCGGCTTTCGTACCCGTGGGCCTGCTCGCTTACATGGCCTACCTTGGAGCGGCCTTCCACGATCCGTTGGCCTTCGTACACGCGCAGTCCGCGTGGAAGGGCATCTCCGCACAGTCCGTCGGGACGACCACCGGCGGCGCGTCGGGGGCTCTCGCCGCTACGACAGCGGCCCACGCGGGTCTGATCTATTTTAACGCGCTGGCCCTCATCGCCTTCGCCCCGCTCGTCCTTGGCGTCGTGCTGACGATGCGCCCGTCCTACGGCGTGTACGCTCTCCTGACCTACGCCCTCCCCCCCATCCTTGGCCACGGGTTGCTCAGCTTCATGCGCTTTACCTTAATGCTGCTGCCGTGCTACCTGCTGCTCGGGCGCTGGGGGCGGAGACCATGGGTCGACCGCCTCGTCCTGGGCCTATCCCTGCCCCTGATGGCCTATCTTGCCCTTACCTTCTCGCATTGGTACGCGCCGCCCGCGACGTAATCGCGACGTAATCACCGCGTCGCGCTCCCGGCCATCAGGGCCCCGTCGCGCATACGCTAGAGCAGCGCGAACAGAAGGGCGAGCGGCGCGTTGCGCGGCGTCACGAAGGCGGCATGACCACTCTCGCGCGCCGCGCTAAGACATCGTTCGACGGGCGCCGTCCGTCGCGGACCGGCGCATGTCGTCGAGGAGTGGCCACAGGGCGAGGATGGCGAGCGGGAGCACGTACATATAGGGGCTACGCCACGCGAACAGGAGCGGCACGGCGGCGAGGACCAGCCCGGTCCCCGGCTGAGTCCTGCTTGTGCGGACGTAATAGAGGGCGCAGGCGACGAAAGCGGCAAGCTCCATCACAGTGTAGGCCTGTCGCGGCAGGAGCGGAAACAGGCCCTCGTTGGTCAGGTCGACGAGGCTGCCCAACCCGTACAGCGGGTCGCGCAGGGGACCCAGGACGCCGGCGGCCCACTCGGCCGGGGATCGCAGCGCGAACGGGGCGTTGAGCAGTATGAAGACGGCGGCGATCACGCCCACGCGCCCGGCCAGCGCGCGCGGGCCATAGACGCGCCCAATCAGAATGGCGTAGAATGGGGCGACGAACCAGGCGTTTTGGCGGGTGGCGACCGCAAGGCCCATCAACACGGCGGAGAGCACGGAGCGGCGCCAGGTGGCCCAGGCGGCCAGGATCAGCAGCAGGTCGAGCGAATCGTTCGCCGCCCCCGTCGCATAGGCCCAGACGGTGAGATTGCCCAGGGCGAAGAGGACAACCCAGGCGCGCATGCGCCGCGGCGCCGCCCAGAAGAGCAGCAGGTAGGCCAGTAGGATGCACAGGAGATAGAAAAGGCTCAGGTCCGGTCCCACGAACGGCTTGACGAGCAGGGGAATGATGAAAGAGCCAGCGGGGTAGTTGAAGTGCGACTCGAACTCGGGGAGCCAGTGGTCGTGGTGGCGGGCTTCCTCGGCGAAAACGCTTTTCATGTCCTCGAACGTCGGATGGGCGACGCGGGCGAACGCGCCTGCCTGTAGCGCGGTCGCGGCCGATCCGTCGAGGCCATAGCGCGGGAGGCAATCGGTCAGATAGAAGTCCGCGTAGGGATTGGCGCCCCGCGCGAAGAGGTCCCGGCCGCACGCGGTCATGGCGCCGGAATCGAACACCTCATGGCGGGGCTGCGCCAGCACGCCGGGGATATGCGCGATCTGGCGCAGGCCACGCGCGGCAAGCGGCAGCGCGGCGAGCATCGCCACGACAAGTAGGACGCGACCGTACGGCAGCAGGCGCGAGAACACGCGCGGTATGGTGGAGTGGCAGGCCAGAAAAAAGAAACCCACCCCGACAAACGGCAGGATCGTATGGATGGGGATGGTCAGATGTAACCTCACCCCTTTGAGGGTGTAATACTCGACGAGCCGCTCCCCGCCGAAGCAAAGCAAGCCGGCGAGGTAGAAGGTCAAGCGCAGAATGGTCGGCGCGTCGGCCGCCGGCAACAACGCCCACACCCGGCCGAGGGCTGGCGACGCGCCGATCGGCGCGGAGGCGGGCATTCTGGAAAGCACGCTCAGGGGTCACATCTCCTGTCGTATCACGACCCGCGCGGGGTCTATAGTATGGTATCCACGACCATGCGGCACAGCCGAGCAGCGTGATATGTGAGCGGCCATGCCCTTATAGGTCACCATAAAGACCTGCTCGCGTCAATGCGCCGGGTACTGTCGCCGGATACGCCGGACGAGCGCACGGGCGACATGCGGCGCGGCCGGGAGGCGATACCGCAAGGTAGGGGGGAGACCTTTGAAGACCTCGACGGCGTCATCTACCAGGCCCATGCGCGCGTAGACCTCGGCGTACGCGAGCCGCACGTCCGCGTCGGACCGGCGGCGCAGCGGCGCCTCTCGTCGCGGCCCGCCCCCTCCGAAAACCGTGTCCATTATCGTGGCGATGCGATGGTCGTAGGTGTGATGGGCGCGCACATGCTTGTATCCCTGTCGAGCAATGCGCTCGCGCGTCGCGTCGTCGCGCAACATCCTCTCCGCCACCTCTACCAGCCCGTCGTCGTCGTACATGGCCACATGCTCGCCATCGACGAGGAGTTCGGGGAGACCGTTGCCGATGCGGTCGGTCAGGAGCAACGTCCCGGTCGCCGGGCCCTCGAAGACACGCATGTTGACCTCCTGGCGCAGCGAGCAATTGAACACCAGGCGCGACTCGCTGTAGAGGCGCGCCATCTCGGGCGGCGTGTACGCGCGCCGGTAATCGCTCACCGTGAAGCGGCGCTCTAGCTTGTCCAGCAGGGCGCCGCGCCGCTCGTAGCCGCGCCCACGCGCGCCCACGAAGCCGATGTCGTAGCGCTTGGGGACATCGTAGCGCCGATGCACGTCGGGATCGCACGCCAGCGGCAGCCAGTGCGCCTGAGGGTGACCAGCCCGGCGCAACGTGTCCACGAAATCGCGCTGCGCGGAGAACGCATAGTCGAAGAACATGGCCTGCTTGACGTGTCGATCGGGGCTTACATGCACGTCGATCAGGTAACACGCAGTGGGGCAATCCAGGGCGGTCAGGCCGCGGGGGAAGTACCAGGCGGCCCCGGAATCGACGTACAGATAGAGGTCCGCTCGGTGTGGCAGGGCCGCCACGATCGCCCCAATGTCGCCGGTGGCGGCGTAGCCCGGCCGCGCGGCCCAGGGGGTGCCGACGTAGAGAGTGTCGGCGCGGCGCTCCAGGGCGCGCTGCAGGTACGTCCCTGTCGTGACCGGGTGGTACCCGTAGCCTATCAGAACGTGTATGGCCGGCGTCCTTTACAAATACAAAATGTGCGGCGAGTCGATTGCCTCATGCGGCATGCCGCATGAGGATTCTAGCCAGTCGTGGGACAACAGACAAGCTGGCTACGACAGCAGCCAGGGCTCGCAACTTATTGTTCCCTGGGAGCGCCGGCGGGACGCCGGCGCTCCCAGGGAACCGTGCGCGTGCCGCGATAGGATAAGTCACGAGCCCCGCGACAGCAGCCGAGCGTAGCGCCCGAAGACGGGCGCGCGCCCGAGGATCTCTTGCTCCGCAGGACCCAGCACGCGGGCCAGCCGCAGGCCGGAGAGGATGATGAGGACTCCCGCGGGCAGCCCCACGACGATGCCGTAGGGGCGCAGCAGCCACAGCGTCAACGCCGCGGCCACGGCGATCCCCGCGACGCGCGCGGCCGCCGGGCCGAGCCCCAGCGGTCCGAGTTCCCGGCGCAGTACGTAGAGCACGATGGCGCCGTTGACGACCTCCGAGGCCACGGTAATGGCCGCCGAGGCGAGGTAGGAGTAACGCGGGATGAGCAGCAGGTTGGCCGCCACGTTGAACACGAGCGTCACGGCGAACGCAGCCGTCACGATCCTCTGCCGATGCACGGCGTAGAGCGCGTTGTAGAGCAGGGTCAGCAGCAGCACGCAGGGGAACGTCCAGATCAACACGGCCAAGGCCGGGGCCGCGGCGAGGTAGTCCTTGCCGCCGACGACACGCAGGACCTCCGTAGGGAAGAACGTCACCACGAGCGCGACCGGCGCCCCGAACGCGAGGGCCAGTGTCCCGGACACCCGCACGAGGCGGCCTAACGCGCGCCGCGAGTCCGCGCCCGCGCGCATGAACGCGGGCAGCACGGCCGCGTTGATGCTGCCCACGAAGACCAGTACCAGGATGTCGAGGGCGCGGTAGGCCGCGCTGTACTCGCCCACGGGCCGGCAGCCCGCCCCCGGCGGCGCGTGGCCGCACCCGCTCAACGCATACAGGATCTGCCGGTCCGCGTTGTTGTACAACACGTTAATGAAGGTCAGGGACGCGAACGGCAGCGCCGCCTTGATCAACAGCGGCCACCACGTTAGGTCGAGCTCCAGGCGCCGGGGTAAGAAGCGGGTGTAGGCCACCCATGTCGTGGCCGCGCAGGTGGCCGCCAGGATCCCTACGTAGACGACGACGAGGGCGAGGACGCGTTGCCCCAGCGCCAGTACCAGGATGCCGAGGGTAGCGGTCGCGGCGGAGTTGACGACGTTGAGCGCGGCCCCGTAGGCGAGCCGCTCCGAGTACTGGAAGACCAGTTGTAGCGTGTTCGTGACGGCCTGAGGGACGAGGCCGAGGGCGAGCACGTAGACCGCAGCGCGCAGGTCCGCGTCGATGTACGTCTGGGCCAGCGCGACGGCGAGCGCGATGGAGAGGACGGAGAGCAGCGTGCGCAGCAGGAGCGTGTTCGAGATGTAGCGGACGGCCAGCGAGCGGTCGCGCGACACGTCGCGGATCGTGAGCGTGCCCAGCCCGAGGTCGCTCAAGACTCCGAACAGGCCGACGTACCCCATGGCCGTGGCGTACTCGCCCATGAGGGTCGGATGCAAGACGCGGTTCGCGTAGAGCACGAAAACGAAAGAGAACACCTTGGCGCCGATGTTCGCCAGCGCGAGGTAGCTCGCGTTGCGCACAGGGCGCGCGCGGTCCTGCCCTTCTTGCGTGGCGGCCGCTTCGCTTTCGACCGCCCCCTCAACCGCCGTCACGCGTCATGCCGCTCCTGTCCTCGTTCCTGCCTAGCATGTCCTCGTACACAGCGTAGGTGTGGCGGGCGACGGCCTCTTGGGTGAAGAGTTCCAGGACACGCGCGCGGCCGCGCGCGGCCAGGCGCCGCCGCTCACCCGCGTTATCGCGCAGGCGCGCGATGCCCGCGCGCAACGCCTTGCTGTCGCTCTCGGGCACGACGACGCCGGCGTCGCCGATGACGTTGGGGATCTCGCCGCTGTCCGACCCGATCACGGGGACGCCGCAGGCCATGGCCTCGACGAGCATGCGCCCGAACTGTTCTTTCCACGACGGCGTGGTCAACGACGGTCCCACGAGCAGGTCGAGCCCGCGCATGAGTTCGGGCATCGCGCTCGACGGGCGCACCCCCAGGAACTCCACCTTTTCCGCGATGTCGAGCCGCCGGGCCAATTGCTTGCAGTCATCGCGGCTCTCGCCCGTCCCGACGACCCGCAGTTTCCACGCCCCCTCCAGCCCCGCGAGCGCTTCCAGTAGCACATGCAGCCCCTTGGCCGGCGTCAGCCGGCCCGGACCGCACACGAACCCGATCACGAAAGAGCCTCTCGCGCCCTCCGTCCCTCCCGGCGACCGCTCGCCTGGGGCGAAGATCGCCGGATCGACGCCGAACTGCGGGATGACGGCGACCGGGCCGCCGTAGCCTTTCTCACGGAGAATCATCGCGGCGTCCCGGTTGCCCGCGATGGCGTAGGCCGCATGGCGCAGGTTGTAGCGCTCCAGCAGCGAGAAGGGCGGCGGATAGCTCCGGGGGATGTTCTGCCAGGCGAAGAAAAGGGCCGGGATGCCCCGCCGCACCGCCAGGCGCATGCCCTGGAAGGTGGCGACGTTGTAGTGCTCCTCGTCGTTGTGCAACACCTCGGGCCTGACCCGGTCGATCAGCGCGCCCAGGCCCCGGTAGAAGTGCATGTGATAGTGCCCGTTGAGCGCCATCGGCAGCGTGACCAGGTCGTACCCGGCCGTATACGACCGTTCCAGGGCCATGCGGTGGCCGTCCTGCAGCCAGAACGGCGGAACGGCGACGGTCAGTTCCATCCCCGGTAGCCGCGCTAACTCCTCGGCCTTGCGCTGATAGGCGCCGACGACGAGCGCCTTGGTGACCATCAGAACGCGCATGCGCCATCCATCGTGTTAGCCTGACCTGCCTTATGTAGATAGAATACCGCGTCGCCCCAGGGGTCGAGCAGCCTCGTTTCAACGGATGGGCATAGCGTGCGCAGGCGCGCCGCCCAGTCGGCGGGGTCGACCGCGGCGAGCACCGGCGGGTGGCCGTAGCCCCGTAGGGGCAGCGTGAAGGCGAGGCCGCGGCGGCAACACGCGTAGAGCGCGCGGACCAACCCCCAGGCCCAGCGTGGCCAACGCGGCACGCGCAGGTGCAGCAGACCGCAGGCTATGACGTAGCCGAAGGTCCCGGCGGAGGCTACTCGTCGTGCGTCGGCCGCTATAAAGCGGGCTTGCGGATATGTCCGCGAGGCATGGCGGATGTGCGCCTCCGACAGGTCGCAGCCAGTATAGTCTGGAGTGATATCCTGTCGACAGAGGTAGCCGTAGAGGTGACCGAGGCCGCAGCCCGCGTCCAGAACGGTCGCGCCACGCAGATCGTCGATCGCGACGAGGGCGTCGAAGCGAGCCTGCTGCGCCGCCGCGCTCTGCCAGTCCACGCCGCGGGGATCGTCACCGTACGCGGCGAGCCGCGCGCCGAAGTAGTCGTGCATACGCCGGGCCACGTCGTCTGTCGCGTCAGGTTGTGTGATGGGCATAAGTGTAGTATGCCATGGCCGGATATTCGTCCATGCTCAAGGCAGCAAGTGCTATCGTATAGTTGGTCGCAGGTGGTTTTCTTGGGGTGGTTGGGTGAGGGGGTTCTTTAATTATGTGTAGTATCGGGCGACACGATCAGTACGCGCGCGGCGCGCTCGACGAAGCGGACGCGCGTCCCGACCCATTCGCGCAGTTCGCCGCCTGGTTCGCCGACGCTCAGGCGGCCGGTGTCCCCGAACCAAACGCTATGACCGTGGCGACCTGCACGCCGGAGGGTCTCCCCTCCGCGCGCGTGGTCTTACTCAAAGAGTACGACGAGCACGGTTTTGTGTTCTATACCAACTATGAGAGCCGCAAAGGACGCGAGTTGGAGCGGAACCCCCACGCCGCCCTCGTCTTCTTCTGGCCGGCGCTCGAGCGACAGGTCCGCGTTACGGGCACAGTGGGGCGCGTGTCGCGCGACGAGACCGAGCGATATTTCCAAAGTCGCCCGCGCGGTAGCCGCCTCGGCGCGTGGGCCTCGCGGCAGAGTGATGTGATCGGCGGCCGCGCGGAGGTCGAGGACAGGCTTGCCGCGCTCGATCGAGAGCACGGCGAGGACATCCCGCCTCCCCCGCACTGGGGCGGCTACCGCGTCGTCCCCGACACGTTCGAGTTCTGGCAGGGCCGCCCCAACCGCCTGCACGATCGCCTGCGGTATACACGCTGGCCCGACGGCTCCTGGCATATCGATCGGCTGTCGTCGTAATGCTGTAAACGTAGTCAGACTGTGTCTGACGAGATGACGGGACGATACATGTAGAGATAGCCATGAACCTTGTCCCCGCCGACGGCGTAGACCGACCCGTCGGGGGTGGTCACGGCGCCCATGCAGCAGAGGGGCACGGGCAACGATGGTCCAAGCGACCAGCGGCGCGTCCAGGGGTCGTAGACCTGCACCGTCGTTAGGTCGGTCTGATCCCAGCCGCCGAACGCGTAGATCCTACCGTCTCCACCGTACGTGGCGGCGTAGTCTTGCGTCGCCCGCGGCATCGCCGGCCCGGCGGTGACCATCGTAGATATAGAGGCTATTGTAGAGCGGATAGCCGCCCGGCGCTCCGCCGAGCACGTAGATGCGGCCCCAGACATCGACCGTCGCGGCCGCCCCTTCGGTGACGCGCGGCAGGCCCGCGACATAGCGCCACTTATTCGCGCCGGGGTCGTACGTTTCGACGCTCGCCAGGGGTTGTGTGCCGTCCAATCCCCCGATGGCATAGATCCGTCCCCGCGACCACACGGCGTTGAACCGATAGCGCGGGCGCCGCATCGAGGCCACGGTCCGCCAGCTGTTCGTACGCGGGGTGTACACGTCGACCCGACTGGTGGAGAAACAGAGTTGCGCGGACGACGGGTTGGGGCAGCCCGGACTGCCGCCGAGCACGGCGATGCGTCCATCGGGCCACGTCACGGCCTGCGCGCCCTCACGCGCGACCGGGAGGTCGGCGCCGCGTGTCCAGGCGCGGCGACTCGGATGGTAGATGTACACGCTATTGGAAACGTTGTATCCGTCCCCATTATCCATGCCGCCGAAGATGTAGACGTTCCCGTCTTGTCCGACGGCGACCGCGGGGCGATCGACCATGTGCGGGAGGCGCCCGACAGCTGTCCATGCCGCCCTTGTCGCATGGCGCGGCGCATGCGTCCTCCCGGCATCGGGCGAGCCATTCGGCAGGTGACGGGCGGACACAAGGGCCGGCGACAGCGTCGAGAGCGTGAGCGCCAGCGCGGAGAAAGCTGTCTTTAGCACACAAAACATCGGACTGTATCCCCTGACGATACACACGATAACATACAGGACAACCCCACAGGCGTCGGGCTGCAATTACTATATGTCCGCTTCGGCCCGCACGCCATCACCTGGATGGCCTACTGCCGCAGGGATCAGGCTCGCGGACTGTGTCCCACAGCGCATAGTACGAGCGCCGGGGCCGGCCAGGTGGAAGCGATCCACCTGGCCGGCCCCGGCGCTCTTGTGCTTCGACTTTTATCGCATGCTGGAAATGGAGACTCAGGCGTGGTGCTCGGCCTCGACCTTGTGCTCGCGATAATCTTCAATATGCTCAAACACGTCGTCCGGGAAGTCCAACTCGCGGTAGAGGTTGCCCGAGTCGGGGTCGTCCGAGTTCGGCACGATCGGGAAGTCCTGCTTGGACTGGTAGTCTAGCAACTTCTCGCGCCGCGGCGGGCTGTAGCCGCGATCTTCTACCTGCTGGACCAGGGTGCGCACCTTGGCCTCATCGGTGTCGCCGCCCTTGAGCATGATCTTTTCTAACTCGTCGTTATCCAGGAAGCGGTGTCCCACGATGGCGAACACCAGCCGCCCGTAGTGCCCGATGTCCTGCCCCTTCTCCTGAGCCTCGAGCAGATGGCTCATCGTCGGGCTCTTGCGCAGATCCTCGACCGACATCCTGTCCTCCTCGTGCCTATGCACGTCATATCTACCTGGTGGGTAGCGCCTCACTACCCCTTACCCGCCTCCCACTACCGCAAGTTCCTTGCCACAGCTAGAACGGATGATCTACTATTGTTCGTGGGCAGCGCCATCCGATCGGCGCCGAAAAGCTGTATGCTGGACGTGTCATGTACCCACGACTAAAGGTGTGGGTTTCCTGGGAGATTCCGTGACCTCTGATCTACACATCGCCGTCGACTGCCGCGTCGTCGACCCGCACTACCCCGGCATCGGGCGCGCCGTCCTCGAAGCGGCGCGCGCCATGGCGCAAGACCTGGCCCACGATGGCCGCGCGCGGCGCCTCTCGCTGCTCGTGAGTCCCGGCGTCCCACCGCCCGAGCTTGCTGAACTCACCGTACCTGGAGTCACGCTCGTATCGGTCAACGCACGGTTGCGCTCTCCAGCCGACCAATGGGCGCTGCCGCGCGCGCTGTCCCGCCTGCGCCCCGACGTCTACCACGCCCCCTACTACGCCGTGCCCGCCGTCGTCCCCGTGCCACTCGTGCTCACCGTACACGACGTGATCCCGCAGCTGTTCCCCCAGTATTGGCCCAACCACGCGCTCAGGACGACCATCGACCTATGGACGCGCCACGCCATCCGCCGCGCTAACCGCATCATCGCGGTCTCTCACAGCACCGCTACCGACCTGGCGCGACTCATCCCCTCCGCTGCCGCCAAGACGCGCGTGGTACCGCAGGGCGTGTCGCCGCGCCCCCTGCCGACCATGGAGCCCGCGGACCCACCTTACCTGTTATACGTCGGCAGCAACAAGCCGCACAAGAACCTGCCGCGCCTCGTCGCCGCGTTCGCGCTCGCTGCCTCCGAGGTCGCGGGGACGCTGGTCATCGCCGGCGCCTGGGACGAGCACTATCCCCAGGCGCGCGACGAGGCGCGCTGGCGCGGGCTAGACGCGCGTGTGCTCTTCGAGCACCGCCCGTCGGACCGCCGCCTGGACGAGCTCTTCGCCAGCGCGACAGGCTTCGTCTTCCCCAGCCTCTACGAGGGCTTCGGGCTACCGGTGCTCGAGGCCATGGCCGCCGGGTTGCCCGTGGCCACGAGCGGCCGCGGGTCGCTCGACGAGGTGGCAGGTGACGCCGCGCTCCTGTTCGACCCTGAGGACGAGGAGGCGATGGCGGCGGCGATGCAGCGTCTGCTGCGCGACGAAGAGCTACGCGCGCGCCTCGCCATGGTAGGGCGCGCCCGCGCGGCCCTCTTCCCCTGGTCCCGCACGGCCGCGGGCCTGTGGGCCGTCTACGCCGAGGCGGCCCACGTGGGGCGCACACCGAGAATGTGATAATGAGCGCCATAGGCATGGTCCTGCAGGACCATGCCTATGGCGCGAGACCGT
>JAABUQ010002570.1_pt1 | contig 35582 bp, 30 predicted proteins | sample 5560001 | NCBI WGS metagenome assembly JAABUQ01 (sample SAMN10711888, study PRJNA513371) | rock metagenome | isolation source: Antarctica rocks | place: Antarctica: Victoria Land, Finger Mt nord | collected 2015-12-18
CACCTGTTCCTGCAGCACACGAGCTGCGCGCTGACGCTGAATGAGAACTGGGATGAGGATGTTCGGCGGGATATGAGCGATGCGTTGGATGGGATTGTGAGGGAGGATAAAGGTGGGTTTGGGGGGTGGGTTTTGGTTTGAGAGTGGAAGGGGGACGGGGGGGGGGAAAAGAGGGGAGGGGAATGGGGCGTGGGTGGGGGGTGAGACAGAAGCTAATGAAGTATGCGTGGCAGAAAACGAAGGTATATACCGCCACGACGCCGAGGGGAGTGATGATATGCCCGTTGGTTCCCCTTCCTCCCTTCCCCTCCCCTTCCCCCCTTCCCCCTTCCCTCTTTCCCCCCACCCCTCCTTTCCTCTCCTTCCACCCCTGGATCTCTCCATATTCGGGGTCAACGGCTGACATATCCGGTGCGATCAAGGCACACATCAAATCCTCCCTGATCGGCGCGAGCGTGAGCGTGCCGATCACGGATGGGAAGTTGGCGCTGGGGACGTGGCAGGGGATTTGGTTTTTGGAGTTTCGGGATGGGAAACAGAGGCGGAAGGTGCTTGCTACGATTCAGGGGGAGGGGAAATGAGGGGGATTTTTGGGGGGGGCCGAGGGGGGGGAAGTTGTAGGTGATGGATGATGAGGGGTGGGTGGAAGATGTGGATGTTGATGGGATAGTAGCGGCCCTGGTGCTGATGATGGATGTTGGCGTTTGAGTGGATATGGAGAGACGGGATGAGTTCGATGAGGACTGCACACTTTGGTGATAGCTTTCTGTTGATCGAGATGAGGCATTGATTTCCTTGATGCTGCTAAGCTCTTGCAGATGGTTCTGTGCTGTCAATGTGATCATTCGATGCGTTGAAGAGGCGACCCTTCCTCTGCCAGGCCTTTCCTCGATTTCTTCTCTCCAGTCCCGCTCGCCGCGCAATGCCCGCGCACTTGTTCTCCATCCTTTCCGCCCTGGCTATTGCAGGGGGCCGCCTACAGCTTGTTCTCAGCGAAGGATTCCAACAGTTTATCTGCATGGCATCCGTCCATATTGTTGTCTCTGGCCACTAGCCACCTACCCTCTTTCAGTGCGTGCCTGGCTCCTTCGTAGACTGGTTTGAGCATCTTCTCCTCCGCAATCTTCGCTGGAAGACAAGCTGCTTTCTTGCCCTGGGCTAGGTAGATGTCGAGAGCAAGTTGGCCTCCTTGTACGATAAGATCTTGAACGCGTTTATTCTCAACTCTATTGCCGAACCGATGCATGAATAGTCGAAAGAAGGGTCGGAAATATTCGTCGGAGTCGGGGGTGTTGTCGTAGATCTTTTTGACTACCTCGAAGAAGACCTCGGCGCTGTTCTTTGCAGTGAGAGGCTTCAGCTTGTTAAACGCCTTTTCTTTCAGCCCAGGAAGTTGATACTTGTCGCCGAGTATGTACATTCGTGCCAGGAAGTGAGAGTATTCGTCTCCCCTTTGGTTCTTCGGAATGGTAGCCATTTTTGACGAATACAAATACTCTAGGAGGACCTTCACATCCTCTTCGCTGTCCTCGGAGAGATTGATTCGACGTTCGGTCCCTTCCTTGAAGTTGGCGCTGCACATCGCTTCGAGAACTGGAGACCGAGAGAGGACTGTTTGGTGTGCGTGCATTGTTGCCGTATCAGCGCTGACGAGAATCGTGAAGATGGGAGAAGCAAATGGATTGCCTTTTTCTACCCGGGTGACTGGATTGAGAGTCTCTCGAGCGGAGTCTGCGATAAGCGTGGCCGCGGGTGAGGGAACATTGCTAGATACTGTCAGTTGTGTATTATGTAAAAGTAGGAAGAGTCTGACTGACTTTGCGGTCGTGGTTGTGTCTGTAGTTGCCATGTCTGAAGATTTGCTTAGAGAGTGTTAAGACTTGTGAAGCCAAGTAGACTGAAAGCAGCTTCCCGTTAGTCACATGGCATCCGGATTCGTGAAAGACGAAATCTGGGAAAACCACCTTTGGCTGATGATTAACGAGATAAAATCCCTCGGAGAATGGCCCCCGTGGTTTTGACAATGTCTCATCAGAGACACCTCTTGAGAAAGTGAACGTAGGAATCAGATTGTTGACTCCGCCTGACATTCAGACCGAAGTGTTGAAAGAAATTACATTATTTTGATAGATTTGCCTCAGTCTAGTCTCATTTCAAGACATCTTTGATTCTTGACAGGTAGAAAGGAAGCGAGAGTGTTAAAAATGTTGATGATGAGAGCGCTACCAATGAGGCAAAGGCACAGAGCGAACTTGGGGTGGGTGGGATTAGAGGGAGAGCAAAAGAAGGGCATAGCATCAAGAGGATAGAAGATCACCAGGAAGAAATCTGTAGCTCAAGGGCGTTAACCTATGGAACGATACGATTGGGTAAGTGCTGCAGCAGACCCCGTCATTTGCATCTCCTTATTCTATTCGAGAGAAGCCGGTGGAAGCGTCCCTCGAAGCATCTTCTGCGCTTCCTCCTTCACCACCACTGTGCTCCTTCGATCTAACACACTCTTCCCCTCATATTCGCTCTCCTCCGCCGCCATGTCAATGACTCAGCATCGGCCATTCAAATTGAAAACTCTGCGAGCACATTCTCACAGATCAACCGATCTCTGCTCCCGCTTTGCGAGGAGTTTCTCCCATTCCTTCACAAGGAACAGTTCTTCGTCAACATTCTCATCGAATTTTACTCCATTGGAAGAATGGCTGAAGGCAACGTTTCTCGTCTGTGTTGGACATCACTCCCTCGAGTGCCTGCCTCATAGAACGATAGATGTCTCGCCCCATTGCACGCCCTCCACAGACAAATTCCTCCATCGTACGAGGGGCTGGACATCCATAGTCGCGAGAATACAAAGATTTCACAAGCAACCTAATGTAAGGTCGAAAGTGTTGATCTGAGCTTGTCGTATTTTCGTAGATCCAATTCGCAAGGTTGAGAAACTTTGTTGAGCCCGACTTTGACATGAAGGGCGGCATCTCGCTGACAATGTTTGCTTGCAATTCTGGTAGCCCGTACTTGTCGGCAATAATGTAGGCGCGAGACATAAGTTCAAGATGGGAGGGTCGTCCGGATCCTCGAGGGACATGAGTACTACTCCGCCTGTGTACAGGAATTCCAGCAACACCGCGAACTCTTCCCTCGTCTCGTCAGGCACTTTGATGGTCTTCTGGATGCTTTCGGAGAATGGGCCTCTGCGCATTCTTTTCAATACCGGTGAGCGGCAGAGTACATCTTCGTGAGCGCTGACAACGCCTTCCTCCTGGCCCACAAGGATAGTAAAGATTGGTGATGTGTAGGGAAATCGGCTTGGAATCTTTTGCTTGGACACCTCAAACAATGTGGACAGACCCATCTCAGAAGTATCACTAGGATCAGGTCTATGCTCGCTTGCAACACTGTTCATTATCAGCTGGGCTTTGAGGAAGCCAAGGACAAGCTGAACCAACCTTTCAGTCGAGCTCGTCTGCCTATCAATCAAGTCATTGAGGGCCGTGGGGGTTGACATGCGATATCTTGTTGGAAGCGCTACTTTGATTTGTGACATATTTGCCATTTGTGCCGTTTGTGCGTGCTAGAAGCGTTGTCGGGAATTGGTAAATTGGGAAGTGAGCTGGAAGCGCGGTTGATTAGAAAAAGATCAATGTTGGTACCTAGGAAGAAGGCCGATTGGAATATTTTTGCTGGTTGCTGGAGGCTATTCCCAAGAGCGTTCAACGTTCAGCGAAGAGGTGAACGAAATCTTCCTGGATCCTGAACACAAGATCGGCGGATATAAATCGGATACGGACTGTGTTTAGACTGGCTAAGCCAGGCGAAGTAGATGTAAATTTGTTGATGGACGACGTGTTGACAAGCGAAGTGTTGTGTTGTTGAACATCCTATCGCTCTTCGTGTCTTCACCTCTTGATGCCAATAACAGCCAGATTACGAGGACTCTGGCTGTAGTCGAAGACTGCCTCTACCCAGCAATCTCTCACCTCCGCTTGCTCTCTCAAATAAAGCCATCTATCAGCTACGATTGCTGACTCAACAACAGTGGCACTGAAAGCCATCAAACTCCAGACGATACTCAAGTTCTTCTTCTTTGTCGCGTACTCATGCTCGTACAATGTAATCTCTTCGTCAGTCAGGCCGTGCATACGGTCCGAGATGAAATGACCGAACTCATGATTTTCTGCCAATTTTTGAACAGCAGCTCGCACATAAGTTGGGAAGGAATGGTAGCACTTCTTTCTTAGTGACCCGATTGTGATCGCTGGGCCTGTTCCGGGCCATTCGTGAGAACCCCCACCGCCAGTCTCCTCGGAATACTCGACAGGTCTTCTTACGACACCTCTATCCAGAAAGATCTTCTGGAGCAAAGACCGGTAGAAGTGCCTAGTGAAAAAGGACTCGCATTCGGCCTCGGTCCAATTCTGTGGTGCCTGAACGGCCATCATTCGAGCCGTGATGTTCATACGGATGCCTTCACCATGCCTGTGTTTGTAGGTGGCAAGGTGTTCAGACATGGGAAAGCCATGAGGATCGCATGCGGAAGAGGTGGCATCAAGGCGCTGGTTGGACGTACGCAGGGAAGGGAGCTTATAAGTCGGAGGACCTAGCCTCTCGGTGACTAGGTTATAGCAGCATCCCACCATAGCAACGGCTTTGACTAGGGGGTTGAGGATAAGTGATCGCAGTCCATGATGAAGGAGATTACCACAAGAACTGCATTAATTTTTCTGGTCAGCATTCCTCTTGAGACACCTGTGCATGCTGCGTTGTCCTCACACTTACTGGAGGGAAACGACCATGACGTGCGGTTCTGGTGTTTGTGGGTCGATGGTAGTCTTCAGTCGACACATAACATCAGAGAGCTCGCCATCATGAATGAATCTCTCAATGTACTGGACCTTTCCGATTCCACTACCCCGAGGGTAGTTCATTGCTACGTTGGGCGTCTCAAGGATATCAAATCGTTGCGGGTCGCCACGAAGAGCATCCTTGTCAATGCTATTGTTCAATGGGTTTGCTTCTCCGTTCCAACTCCGGCGATATAGCTTTTTATTTCGCATGATCTTCTCCTTCTCAGCTATTTTTGCAGTCACATCCATTGTCTTGGCACCGCTGATATTGAGTGACTTGCTCTCCAAAGCAACCACGTTCATTTTGTACGGTGGACTAGCAAGAGCTCGGCCGAGATAGTTCTGACCTGAGCCGAAGTCAACAGCATGTGTAATATCATGCGGACTGGAAGAGCTGATCTGGGTAGAGAGATGGTCAATGTACTTTGCAAGATTTTGTACTTCATGGATTTTCTTGGGCTTCATTCCCACTGCTATATGGCGTGGAAGAGCATTGGCTGCACCAGTCTCGGTGCTAGCTTTAAATTCTCTTCTCAGAGCATGTCTGCGTATGGTAATGACATAATCCAGTAGACTTGCAGGTGGAGACTGACAATGCCTCCAAGACGATTCTGGCAGTCTTAAAGCCTGAAGACCAGGAATGTCTTCGCGCAAAAAGAGATCAAGGATCCTTGGAAGGTCATGCAACTGGAACCATTCCCTCCAATCCAATGGCAGCACGGCACTATAAAGATCGGGTTGTTTTGTCAAAAAATCAAGGATATGAACGCCTCCACACAATGTCTGGAATAAGTCGGAAGAGGTGATGAACGATAGCAAGGATTGAACATACTCCTCCGAGCTTACGAAAGAAGGGTCAATCGGTAGAGGATGCTCTATCTGCATGGTCTACTCCCAGACTGGACTATGGCAAAATACTTTGGGGAACATAGGCGCAGAGTCATCTGATCTGGAAGATTTGAAGCAGGAGAAGTGATACGGTGGCCGAGTGGACGTGACATGCAGTTCGGATCACGGTCGCTACCCGGCGAAGGAAATGAAATATTGACCCTTCTGTGACCACCCGATCGTGCCAGTGGGCATTCCAGTCAACACTTTTCGAAGCAGTACAAATGGACTCGATTTCGCCATCTTTGACTTGAGAATCTTCCATCAGCCTTCCCTTAGACCATTCTTAATCACTGCCGCACCTGACATGGCCATTCCCAATCCTTCCGACCCCTTCCTTCCAGCTCAAGCGTAAGCTGCCATTACCCAATTCTCTCGTTGACACCTCTACCCTCGTTTGCCAGAATGCCTACCTGACTATGTTTCTAGTGACATTCTCACCCACCTAACTACGACCCGCTCGCTTCACTCTTCCTACACCCGCATCCGCGCCCTATCCTCCTCCTCTTCCCCAGAATTAGCCCAAGCACGTGCCGAACTCTCAACCTCCCTGCAAGACTTGACCACCGATCTTCAAGACCTCGTCGACAGCGTCAAAGCCGTAGAAGGGGACCCTTTTCGCTATGGCCTTGACGTCACCGAGGTAAGTCGGCGGAGGGAGCTGGTGAAGCAAGTGGGTAATGAAGTCGCCGGCATGAGGGAAGAGCTTTCACAAGCGTCTGCCGTAGGCATGAAGGGAAAGACTGGAGGCGAGAGCGGATTACCTCCCCCTACCGCCTTCAATGATGAAGAAGGGGGCAATTATGAGGCCTTTGAACAAGAAAGGCAAGTGGAGATTATGGCCGAACAGGACGAGGCGCTGGATGGTGTCTTCCAGACTGTGGGTACTTTGAGAGCTCAAGCGGATGACATGGGTAGGGAGCTGGAGGAGCAGGCTGGGTTGATCGGAGAGGTGGAGGGGGTGGCGGATCGGGTTGGGGGAAAACTACAAGGGGGAATCAAGCAGGTGGGGAGGGTCATCAGGGACAATGAAGGTACGCATGGATACTTACTCCCTCTCTGGGTGGGCTTGGACGGAGGAAGGTCGTGGGGAAAGGCTTGGTAGGAAGGGCCGGTGGGGATTAGCATATATGTTCATATGCTGACGAGTCTTTCCTGGATGGCAGACACTTGGTCGAGTTGTTGCATTGGCGTTCTGATCCTGGTCCTCATTCTTCTACTTGTGCTAGTCCTCATCTTATGAACGAACGCGAGATCGACGGTCCAACTAATCCTGGATCCGAGCACTGCCCGACTAGTATAGCGGCAATCCCATCTTTAGACATGGGCTTCTTCATACGGGAAATGTCGGGATATCTGGTTTCTCAATCTGCTACGCGACACACACATCACTCGCGACACGCACATCGCTCTGGACTGGCCCATCTCTCGCGACAGGCACGTCTCTCGCGACAGGCATATCTCTCGTGACTCTGCTCCGCAGGCTGAGAACAATCTATCTTTGTTGGAGCAGACATCTTTGTCTTGGTTTGAAAAGAAGGAAGCCCGCTCACCGAAACAAGGCCTTTCAAGAGACTACTCAAATTTGACAGATGTCCGGCACCACAGACATGCAGTCTAAATCGGCAGGGCGTTTCTTCCCCAGTCTTCCCCAGATCTTTGGGTCTAAGCTTCTAAAGTCAGATGCGCGGTGTCTGGTCAATTATCGAGCGAAAATTTATTGCTGCCCATGCACAAATTTGTCGCACTCAAAGAAAGTGAGTCGTGCGGCACTGCGCAAAGGCGAAATTTTGCGCAAAAATCATTGGCCACTCTTGCGCCTCGAAGCCCGCTGCAAAGGGTCTCAGCTTTGGCATAAAAAAATTGACGGGTCGCATTTCCCATTGCTGTCCAGCTTTGCTATAATAATAAACCGAGCCATCCAGGGTGTACTCCCGGACTGGGGACTGCTCTCCGCAGAGCTATGGCCAGCATGCAATTCTGGCTTGTGCTTCTTCTACTTCTGCTCGAGCGAGTGAATACAAGCAACGTCGGAACCCTGCCGGAGACTGCCGCTTTGACTTTGAAGAAGACTACTGAGTGTGGGCCTAGTGAGCCTAGGTACGCGTACATATCTGCGGCACGTGCTGTAGTGGACGGAATAGCTGACAGAACCACAGAAGCAAAGCGGCTTGCAGTCCCACATGGCTCTCCCAGAAGACGATTATTTACGACCTCCCTGGAGGGACCCTTCGACTCCGGATCGAGCATGGATCTCCTGCTAATGCCACGGCCGTACAGAATAGTCTTCATGCCGCTGGCCTAGTCTTGAGTGATATCCTTCATGTTGAGGGCGATGGGCCAATTGTGCCGAATCATTTCAAATGGGTCTCGGCCGATGATATCAATGTATTAGCTAGCTCAATAAAGAGTTCCGAAAGTCCGATGACTTGGAGCTTGCTTCGTACTATCATTTCATCCGTACTCGATGTCATGAACAGTCGGAGCAAATGGTGGCTTCCTGAGATAATCATCGAGGATCACAACAGCTATCGCACGGGTGTGGTCATGATGTGGGCCAGTAAGAACGCCTCGCCGTCCAAAACGGTAAATGACAATAATGTTGCAACGATGCGCGATCAGAAGAGCCTGATACCAAAGAGGTACCGACCAAGCCCATTTGTCAAACATCATTGCTGACAGTGACCATCAGAGCACAATCAGTGACACTCGATACCACAAGTAGCCCCTCCAATTCCACTCTACGCAGAGCAACTCCAACATACCAATACCCGATCCCGGGCACACCGTATGTACTCACAATCATAACTGAAGGCTCCGTGGCCCACGTCCTCCTTGGCGGGCTTCTACTGCGCCTCTGGCATTACACCGACGACCACATAAGTGAGAAAGGTGATGGGCCTCTAGCACCCAACGATGATCCCTTCGTCTACTATCCCTCGGGACCGCCACCAGGACCAAGCGCCACGGACGTGCTCTGGTTCATGGCGGCATCTGCACCCAACACGCACATTACATACAGCGATCTGAACATAATCCTGGATGGTCTGTATCGAGCGATGCCGCTAATGAACCACGACTTTCTGTTCACGTTTCACGTTTATGATTCTAACTCTAAGATGAAGTTTGCGGATGGCTGGGTGCGTAAGAAAACGTCGGATGGAGCGATGGGGATCCCGAACGCGACGGTATCTTCATTAGACACGGCAGCGCCGAATGTGTGCCTTCCCGAGTTGAACCTGCGTGCCTCCGAAAGTGCGGCGTACACTGTGCCGGTGTCTTTAGGGAAGCGGCGGCGGCGGGGTGGTTGACGGGCGGGCTATTGGGACCAAGGCCAAAGCAATTGCTGCACGCCGAGCATCGATGTAGCGAGGTGTTGCTCAGTCTTGTACTCTTTGGCCAATGCTAGCGGCTTCCATATCAACGAGACCTCCATTTCAACAATCGCTGTATTTCCATAATGCAGAGGGTTGAGAATAGAACGTCAAAACCAATGCACACAACAGTAACAATCATCAACAATCATATTTGTGAGAGTCGCGATGGAACATCAGTTTAAAGTGAGTAAGTATCTACCGAGGCGTGCGAGGGTACCTATAGAAATATCTATAGAGAAGGCGGAACAATGTTTACGCGCTAGTAGAATGCACTGGTGCCTTTCCTGCACTGCTTCCTCGTTCCACTTGATGCCCCATCATCATGGACTCGATTTCCCTCTTCACTGCAGAACCCTCACCATTTCCGTGGCGTGGACCAAACCAAAGGCCTGTTTCAAATCACCCCACAAGTCCTTGACCCATCACCCTCAATGTCCACCGATCTCGCCAACGAGCTCCAAGCCATCAACTCAATCTACGGCGCCAACACCCTAACCCAAACCTCAGACCCACAAACACACATCCTCACCCTCCCCACCACCTCCATCTCCCTCCGCCTCACCTTCCACCCCTCCTACCCCCTCCACCCCCCCCAAATAACCGGCATCGAAACCACCGGCCCCACAACCCCCAAAGGCCAGGGCCACCAGACCCTCACCCTCGCCCGCACAACCCTGCACCAAACATTCACCCCGGGCACCGTCTGCCTCTTCGACCTCCTCCAAGACCTAGCCACCCCGCTTCCACCCTCCTCTCCCCCCTCAGACTCCCCCCCCAAGCCGCCTACCCCCCCCCCAGAACCCATCCCAACCTGGACCCTCTCCCCCCCTCTCCACCAAACCTCCTCCCTCTTCCTCGCCCACGCAACCCCCTGCCCATCCCCCACCCACGCCGCCACCTACCTAACCCACCTCCTCACCCACAACACGCGGGTCGCAAAAGCAACCCACAACATCAGCGCCTACCGTATCCGCTCCCCCGCCTGCCCCACTCCGGGGGACCACAATCCAGGGGCCCACACTCCCGGGCCCTCAAACCGCGAACGCATACACCAGTCCTACAACGACGACGGGGAAACGGGCGCCGGGAGAAAGTTGTTAGGGTTGCTAGAGGTGATGGGGTGTGTGGATGTGCTTGTTGTGGTTAGTAGGTGGTATGGGGGGGTGAAGATGGGGCCGGCGAGGTTTAGGGCTATTTTGGGGGTGGCGAGGGAGGCGCTTTTGGGGGGGGGCTGGGGGAGGGAGGGGAAGGGGAAGGAGCTGGAGAGGGTTGCGGGATAGGTTGGGCTTGATGGGGGTAGTGGGGCTGTTGTGGGAATGCGGGGAGGGGTTCCTGTGATGAGCTGGGCTGGGATCTGCGTAGGCGGTTGCTATTGCCACAATCGTGAAACCTCCAGGGCGTTCTGAGGATTCTCCTGCGGATTCTCCCCAGGGAGATGTGCACCCCATCCGCCACTCTAGCGGAGCTATCCTAGCTTTATCCATGTCTAAGACGCGGTATCGACGTCGCTACAATACGTATGTGGCGGCTTAATTTTGACATCGAGGATGGACCAGTCGGCAGCGAAGAGTGCTAATGGTCAAAGGAGGGGCGAGATGGTTGGAGCGTTGGCTGATGAGATTGAGGTTTCTAAGTCGAGAGTTGCTGTGATGGAGATGTGAAAGAGATGTCGGATGAATTCTTCGAAGACGGCGAGGGCAAGATGTTGGAATACCGCAACGTGGTACAACAATACCTTTGGGATAGATAGTATCAGCCATCCCGTCAAGTATGCACTTGGCCTGTGATGAAGCCAATGGGCTCGCGTGCACGCCGGGGTTTGTCTACACGGGGACGAATATAACAACATGCATGTAGGATTTGCCATCTAAAGAAATATCATATGCAAACACGACCCCCCTTCCCACCCAATTCCTCCCAAGCGCCTCGCTAAATAGAGAGCAGAGCTGGCCCGCCCAGTCACTTTTGCTACCGAACCCTCCCCCGCATAGTCTCTCAAGCGGCCAACTCCATCAGGAACCCCACCGTCCATTTCCCGCCCATGTTGACACCCGCACTCAATCTCGCACGCCTCCTGAAGCCCCAATCACAAATAACCCATCCAAAGCGGATCCGCCGCAGCCAGCGCCTTCGGATCCACCGCCTTGGCCACCATATCCACAACGGTCTGATTCGCCGGCAAATTACCATCAGGCGGCCTAGCGAGACTGACCGCCCGCTTGACAAGGCTATCCACATTGATCTGCACGCACTCCCTAAGCTGATTCTCCGTCGCGATGGGCTTGTGCGCCTGCGTGAACCAGAAGATCATCTCGTCGCGGACGAAGAGGGAGAGCTGCTGCTCGAGCTCGTTGCCCGGGTCGTGAACCTCGGTCAGGCAGCGGGCGATGGCCATGAGCGCGCTGGAGAAGAGGCCTTCCGTTGCGAGGGGGCCCATGAGGGTTTGCAGGTTTGGGGTCAGCCGGAAAGGGACGATTTCGGGGTTGTGCAGCACGGGGCGGGAGGTGACGATTGCGGGGATGAGTTCCGAGCCCCAGATGTTGCCTGTGGAGCGGGAGATGCAGAATTTGTGGGGGAAGCGTGAGGACATGTGCATGGTGTAGGTCATGAATGAGAGGGCGGCGAGCTGGTAGGAGAATTGTTTGCGGAAGAGGAAGAAGTCGGCGAAGTTGGGGTAGGTGGCTTGGAAGTAGTTGAGCGCGATGGTTTGGGGGACCCATTTGACGCGGATGGCGGTGAAGATTTCCATGCGGAGAGTGCTGAGGGAGTCGGGTGTTTGTGTTTGGGCGTTTGTCGAGCGCATTTTCTCCATTGTGAAGAGAATTGGGTCGTCCTTGTTCAAGCTGTGTCGACGGCAGTAATCTTCGTAGATGCCTTGGAGTGACATGTAAGAGGCGTCGTCCTGGACCAGGCGGAACGAGGGTGCTATTGGCTGGATCAAGGGAAGGGTGAAGCTGAGGTTTCGGCGCCGACTCTCCTTCCGTTTAGAGAGTACGCCGTTGAAGATGCGGAAGAGTTGTAGGATACGCTCCTCTCTCCTACTGTGTCTTGCTGCTGGGTGCTGGACAGCAAATGGATGGACACTGCCGTCGTGTCCCCGAATCTTGATGCGGCGATGCGAGAAGCCAACCGTTCTCACAAGATCAACATTGGGCAGGAACCTCTCGATTCTGACGAAATCCTGATTCTTGTCCCTATGCTGCAGGTATTGACCAGGAACCTCGACTTCGTCAAACTTTGCATACCTGAATTCACTCAGAGTGTGGCTGTACGACTCCAAATTCGAAGTCGGATGTCTGCGGTCGAGCTTCTCCTCGAACTTGTCTCGCCATTTTCGCAGCTTGTGAATGTACTCATACATAGTCGGCTTCTTGGAGACGAAGGCTTCCTCAAACGACCCGCGAATGTGTGCTGGGAGGATGGTCTCAGCGAACTTGCGGATGTTGGCTTCAGTGGCGGGGGGGAGCTTGAAGTCCAAGGCGTATGCACTTTGATTGCGGCCAATGTACTAGAAAGAGTCAGCATCATCATGAGCAGGAAGAATGAGCTACGTTTTGAGACACTTACGGATAGACCGTCGTTCAGCAAGGCCACAATCAACCGGTACGCGTCCTCATCAGGCGGGCACTTAAAGTGCTTCTGAATCTGGTCGACCATAGTCTCCATCGATAATGCGAGCAAGGGAAAAGTAGTCTTGAGGCCGGCCATGATCTCTTCCGCATATTCCCAGGGCTGCTTCACTGTGATCTCTCCCTCGCCCTCCGCTGGCGTTGGCTGCGCTTCACCATTGGGCTCCGTTTTGGGTTGAGCGTTTCCATTTAAAGCGTTGTCTCCATTGGCAGTACCGGGCCTTGATGAGCTGCCTTGCTGATTGCTCGGGGTGCTGCCATTCTCGGGCGATCCTTGCTTCCCGTTGGGAGATTGCTGCTTGGCTTGTTTAGCCTTAAAAGCTTTCGCCTCCTCTTGCTTTTTGATCGCAAACAAGTCTTCGCGAACTGTTCTCAGGAGGAAATAGAGTGACTGTGGATACATCTTTGCGATCTTGATCAATATATTTCGTACAAGCTTAGCTTCGTGGTGGCCCAGACTCGTGAGTAGTTGCGGAATGTAGGTGATCCAATACCACACAGGCGTTTCCCCCTTGAATTCCTCGAAAGCTTGCGAGATCTGCCCTTGTGCACTATCCACGCTCAAGAGCCACAGAATGCGACTCAGAAGTTTACGAGATTTGGCATTCTTGTATAGACCAGCAGCTTCCAAATAGCAACTCACAGCCGCGGCGGCAGGTTCCATGTTTGTGGGGTCGTGCTTGAACTTCATGTCGTTGTAGAAGCCCCATTCAGCCCACGCTTTCGGCAATCGAATGTCGTAGTAGAGCGCAGTACCAAAAGCATCATTTGCATCGTCACGCTGACTCAGCTTGGCCAAGAACATACCCTTCAAGGTGAAGAATTCAGCTTTTTGCTGGGCACTGAAATAGCTGAGATTGGTGTTGTTGATGACGTCCAGGCCGCTGGTGAGTTCATTGGGATTCTGATAATGGCACTTGGCTTGTTCCCGCAGCTTGAGGAACGCTTCCTGAATCTCGATATTGGGCAGGGTATAGATTTTGCCGAGCTGATTGATGCACACCTCCGGCAATAGATGTTTTCGTGCAACATGAGCGAAACGGTTGATGATCCAGGCAGTCTCATGGTACCCTCGGTAGGCATACGAGTTGCCCGTAGCATTGGATTGCTGAGGCCCGAGCACGTTGAGATACTTCCTGTTGATAAGACCAAAGATGTGCTGTCGCCAAGTCACCAGGTCCTGCCATGCATTGATGTCGTCCCAGACGTTCGGGAGTCGATCTCTCCACGTTCCCAAGAGGAGCTTCAGGTCTTGAGATTTTGCGTCCAGGTTGCTTGTATTTGTCTGCGAGAGACTGATACAGATCACATTGGCGTCATGAAGCTCCACGAGCTGTTGAAAATTCTGCAATATAGGAATGTGGGCGTTGGTAATGCGCTTAGGCAGCTGGTGCCACTTGCGGATGGAAAGTTGTATGGACTCATCGCAAATGCGATTAAACTCTGTGACGTTTTCACTGCTTTCATAGAACTTGAGCAGAGCCATGAACGCTTGGAAAAAGGTTCGTTGGGGGGTTGGTGCATCCGAGACGGACTTGATGAGCGAGCCTAGCTGATCCATACTTTCATGTCCCATCCAATTCTCCAGATTTCGCCAAGATGACTCAAGCAGCAAGTCATTGAAATTCTCGTGCTTTGCAAATTCGCCCAAGATGTCCCATTGCTGAAGCTTCTGTGCGCAAAGTACCCAGTGGTCTTCCCAGAGCATGTACTCCCCTTGGGAAAATGGTACAATTCCTGTTCGGGCCTTGATCTGTGCCGCCTCATATAGTTGTTGAGCTTTGTCCCACATTCCCATCTGCTCATAAGACAAAGCCGCGTTGGTCTCTACGAACTTGCAGCGTCGCCGCCAGGTGCCGTAGAAGAAGTCATCTTCCTGTAGTCCGCTGTATATTTCTACAAGAGCATCGAGGTTGCTCTCTCGGACAGGCGCTGTGTCAATAAGCGGTGTGATTGCTTGCTCCTCCAGTGAAAGCACGGCGGGGTACCAAGCATCGTAAGTTCTCGTCAGATACTTCAAGACTTGAGGCGGAATCTTGCACTTTGGCTTCGCTCGCACAATTCCTTCAAGTAGAGCTTGTACAATGTTGGGTCTTCGATCGATCTGCCGCTGATGGTAGTCCTTGGTTAGAAGTGTAACAAGGCCCTTTTCTAGGTCTCGCCGATCATCTTGTGAAAGTAGCGACCAACAGAGCGGGAATATTGCAACCCAAGTATCATACGCCAAGATCGATTCCGTGTGTTGTAACTGGCATAGAGGCTCGAGGACATCGCGAGCTTTGACGTCCCCAATTTCAGCGTGGAAGCGCCTGTGATGGGTCATGAATTCCTCAAACTTATCATCGAGTGTCATCTCATCTTTACGGGGGTCATTGGTTGAATTGGCAAAGACGTGTGCCAGAGGCATCATCTTAAAGTCTTCTGGATGCAGTTGGATTAAACTACCCATTTCGACAGCGCCAAAAATTAGCTGGACTGCTTGACTTAACCAGAAGGTGTCCGACAAGGTGTCCCAGTTCTGCGAGGTAAGGACATAGATAAGCCGAGCACTAGCAGTCTTTGTCAAGCTTCTATCGAAGATATTCATGAACCGATTGCGCATTTCGACATCATTGGCACGAGTACCGATGAGGAATGCATGCTCCAGCCTAACAGTCAACTCAGTCCTCGTGATCTTCGGATCTTCATAGATACGAATGACCAAGTCCAGAAATTTGTGGAGCAGCCCACTGTCGGGACGTGACTCGAACAGAAGCATTTTGTGCAGAACCGCTGTCTTCTCTTTCAGAGTTGGCCATGGGTCGTTAGAGTCGAAAATCCAGATCTCAACCATTTCCAATATTCGTTCGCAAAGCCTCGTGTTTGGGGACCGCTCCACCAAGGAGGCGAGTACACTAAGGAAAGGCCGCCTTTGGTCGCCAAGTGAAGACATCCGCGAAGATATGATTTGAATAGCCTTCAGCGACAGCCTTGTAGATAGCTCCAATTCTCGTTCATCTAGACCGGTAATCTGCGGCTCCCCAGGCCGCGTACCCTGCTGGACGTTTGCCTGAGTGGGGACATTCAATGGCATGATTTGATCTTTTGCGAGCTTGGTCTGCAACGCACGCATGACGGCGGGAATGTCCGGTTCAAGCTTCTTGCGTTTGGTATCAGCCATCGTTGAGTACAGATTGATGCTTGCGACGAGATTGACGTCCTCGATAGTCGATTTTGCCACTTTACACAAGAAAGTCTGGAAGTCTGGTGCTTGTTCATCTATTTCCATTTCGTCTTCTGAGCTGCTCTCTTGAGGTAGCGCTTGAAGGATGCGTGGCAGCAAAGCCCGTACCTTGCGATGCCCACCATCAAGCTCCTGATCGGTGACGTGGAGACAATCTTGAACCTCTGGATGTTCCATCTTTATCACTTTGTCTAGCAATTTCTGGATCTTAGGTAATTGCTCAGCATCAGTAATCCATTCGTCGGACTTCAGATCCAATACAATTCGCAATATTTGGAGTACATTGACGATACTCGTGATAATCTTCTCATCGAACTTTTTGCCTCCTTCAGGCAGTAGCACTATCGCCTTGTCCGTCTTTTCTGAGGCCAAAACTTGCTCCGTTACTCTTGGAAAGGTGTCGATCTCCAGATCGGCCCAGTACTCAGAGCTTAGTAGATCATGAAAGAGGCCGAGTGCTTTCCTGGACATATCGCTCGGAGGTAGCGCTTGTACTGGCATTGCAGATTGGAACTCCCTCAAATTGAAGCTCGGCGTGGGATAGCGCTCTGGGAGAACACTAATGAATTGTGTCAAGTACTTGATCAACATTGACCTAAGAGGAGTCGGGACCTGATATTCGGGCTTGTCCGTGTTTGCTGGAGGGCCCAAAGTCGGAGCTGGGGATGCAGAACCCCCGTTGGGTGTCCCGAGTTTTCGCTTTTTGGCAGGGGAGGAATCAGACTGTTGCGAGGGTGGTCGGTCGACAATTTTGACGCGCCTTTCTTCCCATCCAAGAATCATCTGAATCAGATTAAGCACAAGCTTCTTGTGCTCGTTAGAAGGGGTTGGAAGTTGGGCAATTTTTGACAATGACGGTATTATATGAGGAATGAAGTGCTCCCGTGCTTCGTAGAAAAGGCTGGGATGCCGAACCACAAATTGGAAGATGCCAATCAGCTGTTGAAGATTTGAGCTGTCTTCGGAAAGAATCCGCTTCGGCCATTTTGCGTACATGGGATACTTCCAATCGCCCTGACCCTTTAGGCGGTCTGGAAGGACAGGGGCAATCAGATCCAAGGCCTGAACGACAAGGGCGCGACCCTCGTTCTGATGCGCCTTGAGCAATGCTTGGTAGATTTGAGTGATGATCTTGACAGGCGTGTCATATTGAGCTACGAAATAGCCGATCATGACATAAGTTGCATGCTTGTTGATGACATCCTCGAGTCGAATGTAGCTCCAACCAAATTTGATGATATCCTTGCGAATTTCCGAGACCAAGGTATGATGATATTTCAGGAGTAGCGCGGACATCTGTAGTAGTTCTAGGCGCGAGTGATCAGGCCCTGGCTCTGTGCTCTCCTCGCTTATATCACTGATTTGTGGCTTCCAGATCCTGTTGTGAACGGCATCGATGATGCTCTTTTCGATCAGGCGACGTTTCGGAGCTGCAGAAGAGCTTCCTCTCGAGCCTCGCAAGGTATCCATGGCCAGTATCGGATTGAGTAGATGCTTGAAGGCGAAGCTCCTGCTCGCATGCGATGAATTCCGTAAGCTGTAGAGATCCAGGGTACGCATCACAATGCTCCTCCAGTAGTCGATGTCTTCGCTCAGGATGATGTTCTTGTAGATGAACTCGACAAGAGCTGGCTGAAGCTTGATCTCCTTCATTGTGATGGCATCGATCAATTGGAAAAGGAAGTCTAGGTCCTCGGGCAACAACGTCATGAAGTCCACAAAGACATCCATGAGTTGCTCAGACGCTTGATCAGCAGCCAGGCGTAACTCGCAAGGCAGCAAATCTCCGGCTCTCTTCCTATGAAGGTCTTTACCGACACGCATCAAATCCCTTCGAAGGGACTCGTGACTTGTAAGCCATTGTGTTTGAAAGGCCAGCAGTGCATGAAGGGCATGGATAGCATTGATCGATGCGGTGTTCTTCTTCTCGGGGTCCGTGATGTCGAATGACGCTTTCATAAGTCCCTCAATGTCAGATATGACGGCCTCACGCAAGGGACCGCTCTGCGGAGTGCTGAGGATCTGTGCAAAGAATCTACCATGTTTCATGTCCGATATCCTCTCGGTGAAGTATTTCCAGGCTTCTGTCGGGTAGCGATTGATGTATTTCAACAAAGGCTCCCTGAATGGGCTGGAATGCGTCCGGCGGAGAGAAACTTCAAGGCTCATGACCCGCTCGATCAGGTCAGGCATGAATACGGTTGCCGACGGTGGTAGAAGATGAAAGATGTTTAACGTAGCGATGACGATCTTCATTTGAGGGTTCTGCTCGATCAGCGTAAAAGATGATTTCTGAAGAACAGTTGCATCTGCAATGACGCCCATGTGAGTCAACAGCCTTTCACCAATCTCTGTCTTGAAGTAGTTTGTTAGGAGTGCTAGGAGTCTGGCAAGCCCATCCAAGCCTGCCTCACTGAGTTTCTTCGGATCTTGCAGGTTCATCAGAATCGGGCGCAAGCCGTTCTGTAGAAGATCCTTGGGGAGCTTGTTCGTCTGCATCAAGACACCCTTCAGGCCAGTGTTTGCAGCATCAATGACTTCTGTAGAAGAGGAGTATAGAGACTTGAAAAAGACGGCGATTATTCGGCTGCGACTCTGGGTTTGTTGCTGTCCTGCGAACTCGGCAGATCCCAACGCAAGTGCAAGCAGCTTGATACAGGCAACACGGAGTTCAATGATGGACTGTGCAGTCTTGAACTCATTTGGCTTTGCGGCCAAAGTAGAATCTTCTGCATCAGCAAGAGCCATAGCTTCCAAGAGGAGTCTGTGTAGTGAGTCATTGAACTCGACGAGATCGTGCTGAAGCTCGAGACAATATGATACTGCATCGATGTATCCGATTTGCGTTGTGAAAGGCAGAGCTCGAAGCGGCTTGCTGTAAATTGGCGGGAGCAATCTATCTTTGACTGAAGCAACGAGCTCATGAACCTCAGCACCAACGACCTCGGCGATGGTTGCAAAAGCCTTGCGAGTTGCTTCGCGAACGTGCTTGTTCATGTGCATGAGCTCCAAGATGAGAACTTGACACAGATGAATTAATGAGCTGTTATTGTTGCTGAGTGCGTCTTTACTGATTCCCTTGTTACACCTGCGTAATAGCAAGTTAAGTGTCTCTGAGGCTTGGATTCGCGTATTGGCTGGCAAATCCAGAGGCATGTCCTTGATCACGTACATGAGCGACCGAACAAAATCGAGTTGTTTTGATATCACCATATTGTCGCCGAGATCGATCTCAGTGGCAATTATATTGATTCCAATGCCTCCACCAGCCTTCACGAACCAGTCTTCCTCAAAGCATTTATGACAGAAGATCTTGATCAATTTCAGAAAGAATGGTAGCCGTTCCACCCTCTGTGGGGAACCTAAGATGACCGCTGCGGCATCAAATACATGCTTGATGCAAGTTTTAGCAGCGTCACGGACAGCTGGCTTTTCGGACGACAATGATTCTGCAATCACATCGGCAAGGATCTGATTGTCTATGCACAAGGGACCCTCTCCAGACTTGACGTCGAAACCCTTCTTTATCTGCTTGGCATGGGCAAGAGCTCTGCCAACCTCAAGTATCGTAAAATAACGGCAGACATCCGCTAGTAAATTGGAGGCAATGCCCTCGAGATCTGGTAATGTCGAAGCCAGCATGCACGCTTTAAGGAGCCTTTTCAAGGTATCTTGTTGAGCATCACGCTTCGGTATCGACTTCTCCCGATCCGCCAGCACCAAGGCATCAGGCCCGGCATCGTACCTAGCTTCTAGCAAGTCGGTCGCTTGTAACCTTACAAGCTGAGCAAGGTCGTCCGGCAGAGCACTGAAGCCAATGTGCAGCTTCACTTGAGCGCTTATGAGCCGGAAAGCCTGATTCTTGTAATACGGATCTGTCTTCTTGACCACTGAGTCTTTCGGGATTTCAGATAGTTTGGCTATGGCAAGGTCAAGGCCGAGAGTGGCAGGGAACGGACGATCCTTGTTGGAACCTTTGAGGTTGATGTCAAAGCTGATTGGGTCATCTGCGTACTGCTGGAATGTCAACTCAGGAGGGCGATTCAAGAAATTTCGGTTACGGCCTCCGAGCTTGCCTAAAATCCGCATTGTTGTGTGGGCATGGAAATGGCTATAAGGGCTTGGCTTCAGGTGATCCCACAACGCTGACATCAGCTCATCAATAACGGGCGCCATGATTGGATCGAGATACTCCTGAGTCAAATTATCGACGCAAAGCTCTAGTGTCCTGAGACCCTGGCCAACAAGATCTGAGCCAGCTCGAAGAGCGACCACAAGGGGACGCATGAGATAGCTTAGATGAGGAAGAAGATTACTCAAGCGAGCTGGGACCGTCAGACAAAGCTCAACATAAAGATCACGCTCTTGGGGTTTGCGGGCAGCCATCAAAAGGTTGTTGAGAACTTCAAGCAACATCTCCAGCAGGGGCAAAATCTCCTTGTAAAGTAGCTCGAACCGACCACCACCAATGCTACGAAACAAAGATCGCAAAAGGTAGAAGTAGTTCATTGGCTCTTCCGCTGTTGTGGAGAGTTGAATCGACTGAGTGACAATCTTCGTAACATGGGGCAGTAGGACCTGTTCGTTTTGCTGGCTGAACAGTGTCACGGCCATGAAGGACAGTTTGAACATGCGGAGTAGGATAGAAGACTTCTTCATATCAGACGTGCCAACCTCCCCGATTCGCGCCATCAAGAATTGGAGCAGCATCCCTGCGAATGCGGGAGAAGTGGCCTCGCTTGCCAAAAAAAATTGCGGAACGTGGAGCAAAGGCGGGTGCTCGAACATCATCCCGTACAACAGAGGTATCTCTGAGTGGAAGACCTCATGAAAAGTCGCCGGATCGATACTGTGAAAGACGGTAGCAAAAGTCTCGAGAAGATCCTTCTCTTCCTTGCCGCTCTGGACGCCGTAGTTGTTGGTCAAGAACTCCACAGGAGAGGAGTAATTCGTATCCGCGAAGGGTTTCTCTAGGTTGTAGTATCGGAACACGTATGCTCCTTCGCGAAATAATTTCTTGATTACTTCAACTTCCTCTGCGTTGTAGCCGTACGAAACCTCCGCCCAGTTTGCGGGCGCATTTGCGGGATCAATGGTTGGAGCTTCAGGATTGCAAGATCGGAGTTGATAGAACATCCCCTTCAGACCTGTGAGCAAATTCTTGAATAGGAACTTGTTGTCCTCCACAGGATTGGCGCCTCGATCCCTGGGGTTTGACAGCTTGATAGGTGTGGCGGAGAAAATGTCGATCTCATCCCAGTCGGGTGGTGAATCCATATCTTCCAGGTAGTCGTCAGGGATAGAGTCAATTGAATGGTTACCGCAATCCTTTGACAGCTTCAAGGCATTGTGATATTGACGGTTTATGTCTGCGCACTTGTCTCCAATCGCGCTCAGGATGTCAATCAGAAAGTGCCGAGCCTCTTTCTTATCCTTTAGATTAGTGATGGCGTCCCCCATGTTGAGTAAAAGCTTTGCACTCATGGTCTGAAAGCTGGTCCCAGGAAAATTGTCGTGTAGGTTTTCAGAGAAAACTCTCACGGTTTTCCGGATTTGGTCGGGCGTGAGAAATTCGCGGACATGGTGTATGAGATCTGCGAGTAAGCTGTAGGCCAAAGGTCGCATTGACTCATACACAGTGAGGCCGTCGCCAATCAGAGTTCTCTCATCAAGCAGGTCGTCCAGCCTTGCAAGAAAGATCTTCCGGAAATTAAAATTGATGGTATGCCGGATGGCCACAAGCAGCTCCTTCCTTGTGGCGGACTTCTCACTGGGACAATCTCGGAGCAGCCGGATCACAACATCAGGAAGAGTGTTCAAGAAGTCACTGAGCTGCTGGACGTAGACGCGGAGTAAGTACGCCAAGAAACTCATCATCTTGACTTGGGTTGTTATGAGGTCCCCAAATGCATGCCTATTCTTGATCTCTTTGCACGTTCCATAGATTGTTTCACCTCGCTTTTCAGCTTCGGCGTGTGCTCGCTCCTGGGGGCTAGCCTGGAGTAGGAGAACCTTCTTGATAAGAGGGACAAATTTCTTGACGTTGGGAGGCACACAGTTGCGATGAGCTTGGAAGAGAGACACCACGATGATGGGGCATTCCGCAAAGACTTTGAACGACTGCATGCCCTTCAGTAGAGGTCGAATCGCTTGTGGGTCTAGGCCAAGATCTGCAGGATTCGAGGCTGGTGGAGACCCCGGTCGAGGAGACTGAAATGATTGTGGGTTGTTTGGCGTTGAGCCTTGACCCTGGGAGGCACCTTGCGCTGGTGTATCGAAGGTCTCCTTGACAACACCCTCCATCATTTCAAACATTTCTTGGATCAGGTCCAGAAACGGTTGGACTTTCGCGGCGGTTGCTTCCGGCTGATGGCGTTCCAGATCCATGATGGCTTTCATACACAAGATCACATTCTCTTCGTTTTCCGTCTTCACAAGGCCCAGAAGTAGATCCACGATCCCGGCGGCGTAGGGTTTTAGAGCCTCTGCATGACTCATGGGTAGGCGGTGGAATATCTCGAGAACGCAATTCCGTAGTTTCTATGCCACAATCAGTACGGGCCAGGCTGTAGCGGGGTCGAAGAGACACTGACGTGTTCCGTGGAAGTTACGAAGACAGGTGGGCCCTCGAGCAGCTTCATAAAGACTGGCACCAGCCTCTTGAGGAATATGGGATATGTGTGCCCGCTGCATAAGAGCTCGACATTGTCTCTGAGCTCAATTGCGACATTCAGCTTTACTTGCGTGTCTAGAGACGGGTCAGCAAGTTCCAGGTCAAGCTGCAGTCATGTCAGGAGGGCGAGTATATTTGAGGTCGTACTCAGAGTTGAATCGCTCAGCCTAGCTGCAAAGGCATCGACATTATGGGCTGCCATTTTGATGATAGACCGCCCACGCTCTGCCTACTGGCAGGGAGTGAACTATCTGCGTGCTCCACAACGCTTGGGCAAAAAAGCGATCTTGCCAGAGATCGCGAGTCGCCCGTTTTGCGTGAGATTCACGAGCATGGGTGCAGGACATCGAGGCAGTAGAATTGGTGCATCAAGTCTGCCATAGTAGTTTTGAGGAGTGGAAGATGTGGGCAATCATTTGTTCCATCTCACGCCCGTCACAATGATCATGTGACTGTGGTGGTGAAAGGAGTGTGCGGAAGAAAAGCATGAATAGAAAGAAAGGCAGTTGCGGGCAGAGAGATTTGGGAGTGAACTCGAGAACATGAACTTCACAAAATCAAAAGCTCCGGGGGGGATGATATTGCCGAACGTCGGATCACGCTAGTTGGGTAAAATTACAGCTACAACTTAGCGGTAAGATAACACAGCAAGATGGATGGGACCGCTAGCCTACTTGAGCCTGATACACAGTCCATAGGCTAACAAGGTTTAGCCAAGCTTTCTAGCTCAATACGCCTATGCCGATCATCCAATGTCAACGGCGCCTTGGGCTCTTCGGTCGAACTGCTTCATGAACCCCCATCTTGACTCAATCCACTACTCCTCTGATACGGTATTTCAGCTGTGGTCTCTGATCAACAAACCATCAAAAGCCTCAACACACCACGTGCAGTAGTATCACCCAACCGCCTCCAAAATGTCCGAACGCAAAGTCCTAACAAAATACTACCCCCCCGACTTCGACCCCAGCAAGATCACCCGCACCAAAAAACCCCCCGGGCCCCCCGGTCCCAAAACGCAAACCGTGCGCCTGATGGCCCCCTTTAGCATGAAATGCACCGCCTGCGGCGAGTACATCTACAAAGGCCGAAAGTTCAACGCCCGCAAGGAAACCACCGAGGAGAAATACCTCGCTATCCCCATCTACCGCTTTTACATCCGCTGCACCCGCTGCAGCGCCGAGATCACCTTCAAAACCTCCCCGCAGACCATGGACTACACCTGCGAGCGGGGTGCGAAGCGCAACTTCGAGCCCTGGCGCGCGGCGACGGATGCGGAGAATGAATTGTACAAGATGGAGACGGAGGATGAGAGGCTGGATCGCTTGGAGCGGGAGGAGGCTGAGAGGGGCGTGATGGAGAACTTGGAGGCTAAGGTTGTGGATGCGAAGAGGGAGATGGATATTGCGGATGCGTTGGATGAGATTCGGACGAGGAATGCGAGACATCAGAGGGTGGAGGGGAAGGGGGAGGAGGGGGAGGCGGCGGTGGATGCGGCGGAGGAGAAAAGGGTGCAGATTGAGGAGGAGAGGAGGAGGGTGGAAGCGGAGGATGAGGAGATTGCTCAGAGGGCTTTTGCGAAGAGCGGTGAGATCGGGGAGGGCCAGGATGGAGGTGCGGTGATGACTGACGAAGGGGTGGATGGTTGGAGTCGAAGTGCGGCTGCGAAGGGGGCGGTCGTAGGGAGTATGCCGCCGCCCACATTTAAAAGGGCGGTGAAGAAGAAGAAGGATTTTTCGGCGGCACTGGGCATCAAGAAAAAGCCTTCTCTGGTCTGACATTGCCCTTGGTAGGAAGAAATGGTGTGATCACTATCGACAGCGAGTGGTGTCCGGCATCTCTTTTTACATGGAGTAAAGCCGATTTGCTAGGAAGCCAGGCCAGAGAAAGCTTATGAACTTCAATACCACTATCTCTGCCTAGAGTCATCATCGCACGCATCCCACGGTCCATCCATCCATGCCCCAAAGAGTGGGAGATCTGGAAATTATCAAAACATCGATTAACTTCCCCATTCCCGCTCGCGTCTATACCGTCTGAAGGCTTTACTCAAAATGTACCACTGTTTGTGCATCATTCTTTGGGTGGATCTTCGTCCATCCGATTCCGGCACCACAACGAACGACGGTAAATCTCACGTCGACTCTTGCTTCGCCAGCCTGCACTTTTGTTTGGCTCGTTTCATCCCGCTCGAGGGAGATTTGCGACCATGTCTTGTCGCGAATTGACTGGGGGTGGCATATTCCCAGACGAGCCATTACGTTCAATACGTTGGCGAATCTCGGTAGCAGGGTTGGGCTGCCATGTTCGGATTAGCATCATGAGAAAAAAGCCTTACCTGCGGTGTACGTGCGACATTCTCTAGCGCTCTGGTGAAGAAGACTTACTTGATTCTGCCCATCTGGAGCCAGGCGCCTCCTCCCGTCTCTCCCGCCAGCGGTCTCGTCCTGTAACCTCAAGGCATCAAGCCGTTGCTGGCTATCTTGCGTCATCGAATCCTCATCTATCCGGACCGGTAGGTTGACCTTATTGCCTCTGCGATCTGTCAGAGGCGGGTTTTCCGGCACCCTGCCAGGCCTATGCTGGTCCGCTAATATCTTAACCTGATGCCATTTTTCGAGGCGATTCTGTAGTGTCTGGGCGGCAGCGGCTTCGTTTTCGCGATAGTGATCGGAGCACTCGTCGAAAAGCTGTGGATTGATCTCCATGAAGAGTTTCATGGCATTGTAGACCATTCCATGTATCGTCCTATCCATCAATCAGCGGAGCCTTTCGACAACCCTCTTCGCGTCATACCTGTTCCAGTGGCCCTTCGAATTCTCATACAAGGGCTGGAACATGATCGGCAAGATGACTTCGACGTTGTCGCTGATGAGATTGCAAAAGTACTCGTTGTTCCAGAAATACAGTGCACGCTCGGCGACCTTTGACATGCCATGTCAGCTGATTACCCGAAGAGCTTTGGAAGGAGTGCCTTCACCTGGAAGTGCGGACTTGCAACAGATTTGGCCAATTGATTGAAGAGAGGTTCTTGGACCTTCGCAAATTCTGCGGGGTCCATGACCTCGAAAATGTCTTCCACTTCATTAAGGAACATGACTTCTTTTGTGCTATTAACTTTGGGCCAGTATCTCAGCAAACCGAGAACAACCTTAATATATTGTCAGCAAGCAGATTCGTGATCAATTTGTAGGACTACTGGCACTCGCCTCTTCTGTCAGCGCGGCGTCCTTCTCCAAAAACTGAACGATGCAGTACGCCAATTGGGGATGATACATGCTTAGACTCTTGACTTTGTGTAATGGTATAAGTACCCTGGTCAGGAACAGCTTATGCTCCTCTTTCAGAGGCAGAGCAAAGCCGTTGATGATCGAGCCAAGGATCTCCAGGAGCTCCGCAATTCCATTGAATCTCTCGGTCTCATATATGAATTGGAAGAAGACATTGTTTATTGACCGTCTGATGTATGAGCGTAGATTCAGGAATTTACCATATATCCGATGGAGTGTGGTCTTCAAAAAGTCACGCTCGCGGGGGTCCTCGGAGTCAAACAACTCCAAGAGCTGTGCAGATTTAGCAGGGTGTAGACGGGTTTGACAAAGACGACGCACCTGTAGAACAAAACCATGGTCAATGAAGCCTTTTGCAACATTGGTGTTGAAATCTTGGCTCTCAATGAACCGTAGGAAAAATTCGTAAACGACCTGGATGTGTGGCCAGGCTACCTCCAAGACAGGCTCGTCTTCCTCGGGGTCAAAGGCCTCTCCTTGAGGATTCATCGGCGGAGGGATAGGCCTGAACAGATTCTTGCTGAACATCTCCACCACTCTTGGATACATAGGTTCAGTGATGACTTGTCTGTTGTTGGCAACGTAGTCAAGTAGCTCATGCAATGCCAGTCGCTTTATTTCCTTCGATTTCATATCACCGCTAGCGTCATTGAAATCGAAGATGATGTTGCACTGATCGATCTTCTGCATAAAGAGCTCTTGCCGCCTGTTAGGAGGGACTTCATGGAAGCCTGGAAGTTTGTCCAATTCTCGTTGTCGTTGATCTGATATATAAAATGTCGATGAATGGTGTCTCTTTGGAGTCCTGATCCCCTCTGGAACATCCTTTGGTGTAGATGTCAATCTGTCGAAAGCTCCTGATTTTTGGCCTCTTCCAGGTGGCGCGAGGTCTCCAGGCATGGTCTCGGCAGCGCCAGGTGGAGGAACATGCTGAGCACGAACTTCAGTCAGCGCACAAAACTGAGGAATAAAACCTAGGAGCAAAGGAGGCGAGTTTTCGGAGTTTTAACACGTACCGGGGCATTCCCAGAGCTTGGGCTGATGACCACACTAGGCGCCATGCCAAGCCCTGATCTTGTCGGCGTATTTGGCCCTCCTGGCCCACCCTGACCGCCCATTTGATTCATGCTGGATTGTGAAGGAATAAATGGTCCACCGGTAGGAGCTGCATTGGGGGTACCTTGCGGAGATGCATGAACCCCGCTTCCATGACCTGGTGCTGACATCCCATTCTCTCCGCCTGGAAGAGGTTTGTTTACTGAGCTGGTGAGTGTCGTTGTGGATGAAGATGGGGTGCCGTGAGTAGAGGTGTTTGGAGAACTTGTGCTGCCAGGGCCTACCAAAGTAGCGTTCGAAGCAGCGGAGGGAGAGGCGGTGCCAGATGTACCATCCTTCTTGCCTTTCGATTTATTACTCGGGTCTCTGGCTCGCGAAAGCTGCTCGGACTGAGTAAGTCAGCCGGTTCATAAATGGACGAGCAGGTGTTGCCGGGTACTAATTGGCGCAAATCGAGTACACTGGGACTGCTCACCACTCTCTGTTTGAACCCTTTCATTTTGGCCTTGTTCATCTGATGATGTGCCAGCAGTGCACCCTTTCAATGAGAGACACACCGGACTCTTTCTAGCGGGCCTGAGAAGAGGGGATCACCTTCAGTCCAAGCAGAGGACTGAGGCGCAGGGGCAACGAGAATAGGGTTATAGCGGATGATATTCTGTGGTAGGCGTGTAGCCTAGTCGAGCATTTTGGTAGCTATGAGAGGTTGGCGGAGTGGGTTTCGTGTGCTCGTCGGCGTGTTGGAGGGATATCAGACTTGGTCTGGTTGCTCGTTGGTTACAGATCAACAAGCGGTTGAACTCCGGACGCCTCGTACGGTCGTACCAATGAGGACCAAATCACAGGGGAGACGTGGTCAGACAGCTGCTGTGGAATTGGATCCGGTGGCAATGTTCACGTTGATAGTGCGGAATGTTGAAAATGTACATCACGATTTCCAGTCAGTACCTTAGCCTGTGTGGAGCAATGGAGCATAATTCTACACTGCTGCGCCTGAAGCAAGAAGCCAAGTGGGCTCGTCCTCAACTGACTAGTCCCAAGATGGACTGCGGGGTGGCATAATGCCAAGACTCCGCCCCTAATGTAGTTAGGCTGGGGTCGTCAACCCTCGATTTCGTCGTCCTCTTCTAGCAGCATTCGTCTCATATTTGCTGTACGGGAGATACAAGTATGAACGTTGTATTTTCAAGACGGATACCCTTCCTATCTAAAGATCGCTCATCTCATAAGACTCTAAACAGATTATGATTGCCCACTGGGTTGAAAATCTGAGGTAGTGGGACAAGAACTGGATCCGAGTCTTCAGACCTCTCTAATAGTCTGAAAGTATTGTACTGCTGGACTTGACTTATGTGTTGAAAGCGAGAATTTTTCTGTCTCTTCGTTAATGTTCTGATTCCACTCATCAGTGTCGTCTCTGCTCATCACCTTTGCTTTTGGCACCTTTCATAATGAAGGCATCTGAAGACCACAGCAGTACCGATCCTCCCTCGGTTCCACAATTGCCCACATCTCATGCCGCATGGTATAGCATCCACAAAAGGCCCATAGTGAGCATTGAGCATCCGTATATCATCAAAAATTACGACAGGGGAGTGGAATCACTCGGTGGTGCACCAAAATTGGAAAAGGTTTGCGCCAGATCCTCATGTCATACCGATCTAATCTTCTGTACAGTTGGTTCAAGATGATACCAATGCCACTGCCAGCTTATATCTCCGTCCTGGCAATCGTATGAGCAGATCTTTACATTCATACAAGGTCAACGCAGACGACGTTCTACTGAAGATAACTGTACCCAAAAGGACAGGCCTGAAACGAAGAAGGGGTACGCAAGGGCCGTACCATGAGGGTCTGGAAGATGAGACCATCCCATCTTCGGAGATTGCGCCATCGAAGCGCATTTCTCTGATCAAAGACGCAAAGTACCTGCTGCGGAGTTTAGACGATAACCAGAAGTCCTACCACATTGATGCCGTGGGCAGCATAGGGCAGACACATAGATTTCGAGGTACACTTCTCGGGAAATTCACAAGTCCATTGATGCCCCTTGGTGCTGACCTTCGTAGGTATGCCGGATTTTGTACAATCCTCCACCAACAGCCCGTTTATGGCGAAGATGAAAGAGCATATCTTGCCCTTCGATTGTATGTTCACTAGTCCCTTCAAACTTACGGGCACTAAACAGTATCGCAGATGAGAAGGCGAAGGGTTTCAAGCTTGATATGAGCAAAGGATTGAGAGAAAAAACTGACCTGATACCACCTCCTAAGTGGTCCCCACTCAATATCCCTTACAATTACTCGTGGGTCTTGCTAATTCGGTTGTAATCACCATGTCTAAATGTGATATAGGTATCGGCAGAATTCAGGAGTCAAACAGGTCCTAGACGCACAAGGAAATACCACGACTTATAACATCCACAACCCCCGAAAAGTACTCAACCAGCTTGTGCCCTTTGACGTCGCCAGCATTCCTACCGCTCCCTCTAGCGATCTGGCACCTCTTGAGGTCCTCGAGAAAGATTTGCAAGGCCTGATCTTGAAAGCGCGAGAGCTTTTGGAAGATCGTCCGATTTACACACGGCGAGCACTAGCTAATTGTATGGGTCACGATTGGGAAATAGTCGGCGACAGCATGGCCAAACATGTCTATCAATATGTCGGCTACATTTTTGGTTCCGGTCCATGGCGCGATGCAATCGTGGCATTCGGCGTTGACCCGCGGAAGGATCCTAAGTATGGTATCTATCAGACCATGATGTTTATGTTAGAGACAGAAGCGAAAGACAGTCGGGCGAAGTACATCCGCAAGACACCAAATCCGTCGCGTTACCAGGAAGCGAACGAGAAAGGTCATTTATTTGATGGCAAGAAGGTCAGCAAAGATGGAAAGGTATGGCAAGTCATCGACATCACGGACCCTCTTCTAAAATGCCTTCTGGCAACGAATGACATACGGAAGGAATGCCATGTAAGCATTCCGCCCCCATCTTCCCACCAATCCCTACCCCTCAATGCTAACCCCAGAGACGAACCCAGATAGAAAGCGACGGCTGGTACCACAACGGCACCTGGGCCAAGGCGAAGATCATCATGAAAGCCAAAATCTCCACCATCTTGACCGGAGCTCCCCCTCTCACCGACACCAACTACACGAGAGTCATCGAAGGTTTGCCAGACGTCATCAACCTCAAGGACAAAACGACAACGAAGCTCGACTATCCGAATCCCACACCCGAAGAACTACACCTGGCGAGCTCGATCCGTGCGGCCAGTGCGCTGTACCGGCCTATACTTAAATATCCCAGTGGCACTAAGGAGGTTCTTCAGGGAGATTCTAGCCCATTAGATGATCCCAATGGCGCCATGGATACCGATATGCTTGACGCAATGCTTACAGTTGCAAACACTACAATGGTACCAGAAGAAGATGAGGGGTAGAACGACAGGTCAGACACGTGCTGCAGCCTCAGCAGACGACGTCAACACTCAGTATGAGGAACCTATCATGGAAGACCCAAACCACGTTGATGCCGTTGGGGCGTAGGATAGCCAGCGTCTCAGCTCTTCTCACGGCCATCGAAATGACTTCAGGATGAGCCACCGGCCAAATGGCGTCCGCCCCCTTTTGCTCGAAGAAGCAGCAACAAAGAAAAGACCCTTTGGCGCTTCTCGCTAGGGGGTCGCAAGTGAAGGTAGGGAAAACTGGAAGGAGAACTACTTTTGCAATGCATAATGCTACGAAATTTGGATGAAGGCGTGGTTGGAACATCCCGCCGGCAGGGAAATAAGGGGGATGATATGCCACCGCAGTGCACTGAAAAGGCAACCTTTATCCAAAGATTCAATCCATGTACCCGAGAACCAGCTCGGAGCGCAAAGTTCCAGACGCCCACTACGCTATGCTATGTACTATCCCCATCCAAAAACCCCCAATGCACCCCACAAATCGACCTCACACATCAAATAAATATCAAGAAACATGCCCATCTACCAGCACCCATCACCCATCACCCATCACCCCTCAGTCTCCCCCCCCAACCACCCCAACCAAGACAAATCCTCCGCTTCCTTGTACGTATTTACTTCCCAGCAGCATACCCCCCAGCGAATCTAGCGCTCCTCTTCGCAAACACCTGCGTGCCGCCCGAACACTTCGTCCCCGCCGCAACGGGTATCCACGTGACAGTGAGGCCGGAAGTGCACGTCCCGATCTGGCGGCCATCGGGACTGCAAATGGAAGCACCCGTCGTGGTGCAGACGCCTGTGGACGGGGCGGTGGAGCCGGATGTAGAGCCAGAGGTAGAGCCGGATCCACCGGCCGAAGGTGCAGGGGCACTGGGAGCGGCGGCGGAGGAGCCCGAGGATCCAGATGGTGTGTCTGAGCTGCCGCTGGGTGGTGCGGAACCGCTGGGAGGGGACGAGGAGTTGGAAGCGCCCGGGGCTGGTGCTGGTGCTGCGCTGCTTCCAGATGGGGCGGCGGAGCCGCTGGAGCCGCTGCCGGCGTTGGCTTGGGTATCAGCACCTGGGGAGGCGCCGGATGATGCTTTAGTTGAGGGGGGGGCGGCGGCGGGGCTAGATGCGGCTGGAGAGCTACCGCTTGATCCTGAGGATCCGCTTGGGGAGGGTGAGCCTGCGGAAGCTGGGCCTGAGCCGGAGCCTGAGCCTGAGCTGGAGCTGCCGGACGAGGAGGACGAGCCACCGGACGCAGCACCGCACTTTGGTCCTGTTGGGGGGACCAAAGGGCCCGAGCCGTCTTTTTCAAGAGATGAACCAGGGTTGGGAAACTGGAGGTCTCCGCCCTCTTCGGTCTTGCAGTCAGTCGTCGGGACATTGGCAACAAACATGTCGGGGAAAGAGGTGTCGCGAGCGCTCAATTCGGGAATGGCGAACTCTTCAGTCTCATTCAGCGAAGCGTCGCGCTTGCTAGAGCCTCCGGTGACTTTCACGGAGGCGCAGTTCATGTACATCTCGCGGTTGCCTACCTTGTTGAACCTACAGCACGTGTCTAAGTCAGTATGAGTTCTATCAAGAAAGAGTCATGTGAGGGGGAATATGGCAAGGTACGTACCATGTCCATGCAAGTGTGTAGGCTCCAGGTGATATGCCTTGTGGAATGGTGAAGGAATATTTGTCTGGATCGCTAGTTGATGTAGGTGGACCTTTTGGTTCGGGAAGGTTGCCACCCACACCCTTGGCAGGGCAGCCGCCCTCGATGCTATGAATGACCTGCCACTTTGAATTCTTCGTGGCGGGTGTGTCTTTTGTCAAGGAAACCTGGCAGGATCCTCCTCCATGCACGGCGGAACCGTTGAAGGACAGTTCTATTGGGGCACCAATTGCCATGTCGTTGACTGTGGCTCCTGCATTGCTAGTGCTCTTGCAAGGAAAGTTAGAGCCGTCTCCAGCCAGAGGGCTACTGTCGGGGCTGCCGTATGGTACTGGATGAGCCAATATCATGTGTCCATTGGCTACGGTGTTGAAGGCGATGGCGGACGCCATGAGGATGGTTTTGATTGCAGGCATGTTGAAGTGTTGTGATATGAACCTAGATCGCGCCTTCTGGTGCAGCTTCGTACCCGACGAAGACGTGTTGAAAGAACGATACTGTAACTGTGGGTGGTGGAATGATAGATGTAAGCAGATGGTTAGATGTCGTAAGCAAATTGGTTGAATGGTTGCAAGTAAGATGGTGAAGAAAGATGGAAAATGTAGGAGGGTTGCAGACTATAAGGCAACGAGAGATGCTACTCGCAGACAATAGATTTATGGAGTATTGTGCACAAAGGAACAAAGTTGATGTAATCACAAACAATGGGCTTCTTTGTGACCACAATGGGGTCTTTTGAGCTTTGAATCGTACAATAACGTAGACAATTTGCACAATGGGAGAATGATGACATACCTCTTGACAACGCTTGCTTTCGGGTTTTGGTAGGGCCGTTATGTACAGTTATGAAGGAATGTGAGTCTGCTCCAGGCAGGATAGTGGAATACAATAGAGACAAGGTCTAGCTTTGCAAGAGAAGAAAAGAAGTTTAGTGAGTGTTGTGAAGGTTGGAGGGAGGAGAGCCTCCCTCATGTTATGTACTGCCATCTTCAAGGAGTGATGAAGAGCATGAAACTTCAGCAATAAGGACGGACTCAATTTCCGAGTTTCATGTCAGCAATACTGGCAGCATGGACCGCGTCATTGGAGCAGAGGCCGCTGGGTCTTTGCCCACCACCAGTGTGGCGATTAATGTTGACCATTGATGTGCTCAATAGCACACGGTAGCGGGTCGAAGTGAGGCTCTGTTGCGGCTATTCAAGCCATGCAGCAAGCTCGCAGCCAGTGACCCTCTTCCGAGGTCGGCGTACCTGAAGCTGGCTGCGCGACGGCCCGCTGATCGCCATGGAAATCTGAGACTGTGACAAGAATGGTGTGGGTCAAGGTAAAGATGCACTTACGAACCTCAAGCATAAAGAGCCACAGTCGAGGCATAGCCAACGAAAATACCATACTAAAGAACAAAGAAACGCCAGGGGGCCCATACAATTGACCGAGGCTCTCTCCACGAAGAGAGCGGTGGCGAATGTTCAGGGGAAGTGTTGAAAGGAAATGAAGGTGCAACAAACAAGAAAGGAGAGTGAAGTCGCGTATCTTAATCCGTAGTGGGGCAAAAATAGAATTCCGGAGTTCGGCAAAATATATCTCCAGCGAATCAGATCACGTAATCACGTTGCTTGAAGAATTGGCCGCCGAGCGTTTCAGGGGGCAGCAAACTGCACAAACAGACCGCCCCGTCGATTGGAAGAGGGCTCATATTTGAAGAAGCAATCCGAAACACAGCAACCGTCCGCACTTTAACATCCTCCACGCCGACTGAGTGGTCGTCATTCAGTCTTGCTCTATCGTTGTCAATGTTGAGAGAGGGGTAGCTTGCAGATAGCGTCGCGTCGCCTTCCAGATCGACTCGAGGTACTCGCCCAAAAGCCTCAGAAGATATGTTTTTCACCACGTCCATACAGCGACCCGGTTATCCAACTTGCCACTCACGTAGGCTAAACTACTGCCTTCCGACTGCTCCATGCCAGGGTCCTCGAGATTCAAGAACGAGGCGGATCGCATCTGTCAGATGCACTCAGGGCTAAATCGTCTGATTGATTAATAATGGTGCACAGCACCCTAATATATATGATGATGAGGCCCTAGATAGGGGCAAATAAGTGTTCCTAGCCCTGTTTCATACCAATTGCTTCGCCTGATAAAGTGGAGAATAGGTGGTATAATAATAGTATTTTAGTAGTATAATTAAGGGTCCAAATAACCTTAGAGAAAGCAAAATAGGAAAAACAGGCTAACAAAGGAAAATAGGAGTAATAATAGTTAATATACCCCTTCAAGATAATAATAATTTAACTATTATTATAATTTTATTTAGCTAGTAGATAAAGTTATATAACTATTTAAGTTAACGAGCTATAATATACGAATAAATTCTTTATATTTCTAATAAAAAAAGGGTTTGATAAAGCTATTTATTAATATTTTAATTATAAAGACTTATTTAATAGTAATATAATTATTCTGAACTTCTTAACAAAGTTAATATTAATATATATTAATATATTTAAAATATATAAATAGCTTAAGAGTAAATCAATTAATAAAGTTTAATATTTGTTAATTATTATAAATAATAATAATATTTTAGTTTATTTGAAAATATATATATTCAAAAAATTTATTTTATTAAATTATTTATTAAGTTATTTTATTAAAAATAAATAATTTAATTTTAATATTAAATATAATAATAATAATTTGTTTTAAAACTTTCTAATTAATAAAGCTATTATATAATTAAAAAAGGTAATTAAATAAGCTTTTCTTAATAATAAAATTAGTAATAAATATAATATTTAATATTAGTAGAAAATTATTATTTTATATTTAATTATTATATTTAATTATAAATATTTTAATAATAAATAAATATATTATTAACTGATTAATTAAAGTTAAATAATAAAAGAATAGATTTTAAAGGAATTGAATAAACCGAAAATTAATAAAAATAATATTTAATTTAATAATAATAATAATAATAAATAAAATAAAATTAATATATTATTAATATAAATATATTTATTTAAAGATAATTTAATATTTATATAAAAGAATTTCTTCTATTAATAATAATATTTTTAATAAAATATAATTTTTAAAAGGGAATTTATTAATTGTTTTTTTAATATATAAATTTTGGTTTAGCTAAATTTATTTAATAAAACGATTTCTAATAATATATATATTAATAAATTATATTAATTCTCTTAAATACCGAAGCTTATATATATTAAAAAAAATACTTTAAAAATATAATTAATTAATTATTAATAAAAAAATATTTTATTTTTAATATTATATATAAGCTAAAATATTTTATTACTTTAATAATATTTTAAAACTAAAGTAATAAAAATCTTTTTAATTTATATAATATTTTTATAAGTAAAAAATATTTATATAATATATTTAATTTCCTTAAAAGATTAATATTCTTAAAATAATAAATATAAATTTCTTTATTAATATTATTATTAATAAAAATATTAATCAT
>JAABUQ010002571.1_pt1 | contig 35579 bp, 37 predicted proteins | sample 5560001 | NCBI WGS metagenome assembly JAABUQ01 (sample SAMN10711888, study PRJNA513371) | rock metagenome | isolation source: Antarctica rocks | place: Antarctica: Victoria Land, Finger Mt nord | collected 2015-12-18
GCAGAACAGTTCTGTGATAAAATCAATCGTGGTCATCGGCTCGCTCCTGGAATGTAGTGGTTGGTCCCTCTACATTCTAGAGCCGATGGCCTCGCCTTAAACTAGCACCATTGGTTAGCTATAGGCCCCCGGCGTAAGGGACCTCGCCCCAGTCTACGGGGGCCAGCGCGGGGTTGTCGGCGGCGGCCCGCCCGACTTTTGCCAGGTCGCGCCATGCGCCACCGACCTTGACGCGCACGATGTCGGCGGTGAAGTCATTGTTGGTGCCGTCCCCGGTCGAGTTGCTGAACAGGTAGGAGCCGACGCCGTAGACGTCGGCGGGGACATCGTTGCGCTCGAACTCCCGTATCTTTTCGGGCGTGAAGCCGCCCGTGACCGTGATCTTGACGTCCCGGCAGTAGGCCTCCGCGCGCTCCAGCCAGCCGAAGGGGATGTCCCAGCTTTCGTAGGCGCTGTCCAGTGCGCGGCGCAGGGCGAAGACCAGCCGGGGGTTCACGCCCTTGTCCAGACGCCGGTCGCCCATCGGCTCGACCGATTTATCCCGCAGGTTGCCGCCCGTGTCGGGGCGGACGCCGAACAGGACGTACTTCTTCGCCTCCTCGTGCTCGCCCGCATCCGTCAGCCACCGATACTCCCCGAATAGCGCTTCGTCAGGAGGCTGTCGCCCACACAGTCGTTGTTGAAGTCCACCAGGGCGATGCGCGGGATGGTCGGCGGCAGCAGGCGCGCGAACTGCAAGACAGTCTCGGCGGTGTCTCCCAGGAAGCAGGCGATGGCCGAGTGCGCGACCGTGCCGCCGCCTGCCCCACCCCACCAGTCCCCCTGCTCGTCGGTCGAAACCGAACTTTGGACCGCGTGGCCGGACGTTTGGTTGAACAATTGCACGGCGAGGTGGTAGGCGTAGCCGTCGCCCGCCTGCACCTCGTGGGCGTCGAAGCGGGCCGGGAAGAACAGCACCTCTTTGCCGCCCGCCGCCCGCAGAACATCGTACACGTTGGTGGCGACCCGCGTGTTCCGCGTCAGCGCCCCCAGCGTAGGCGTTTCGAGCGGCGCGAAGTCCCGGTAGCGCCCCCGGACTTTCAGCACGGGCGTGACCTGCCGCGGGTCGCCGCCGTAGGGTGCCATAAATCCGTCCTGCACCGCCGAGACGTCGAGCCGGTCCCACGTCGGCACCCACTCCCCGGCATCGTCGAAGTACCCCGTGCATTCTTTCAGCATCGCCAGGGCCTTGTCCACGCCGGCCACGACCGAGAAGGGCTGCCGGCGGGTGAACCACTGCATCTCGACTTCCATGTCGCCGATGGCCGCGTCTTCGAACGTGTAGCCCTCGCGGGCCAGGCCCGAGAGCAGCGTGACGATGTTGGCGAAGTACTTGTCCGAGTACCACCCTCGCCGCATCCGCGCCACGTCCAGCTTGAACGTCTCCGCCCCCAGCCGCTTCCCGTCGAAAATGCTCATTCGTCCGCGTCCCCGCCGACAATGGCCTGCCACGCTTTAGTGAACATCTCATACTCCTGTGCCTGGAACATCGCAAAGACCACGCGCGTGAGCGTCGTCTCCGGGTGCGCGTCCAGGTAGCCGCGCACCGTCGCCAGCGCGATTGGCGCGGCCTTGGCAAGCGGATACCCATAGATGCCTGTCGAGATCGAGCAGAACGCGATGCTCGTCAGCCCCTTCTCGTCCGCCTTCTCCAGGCACGACCGGTACGACGACGCCAGCCGCTCGGCCTCCTTGCTCCCGCCCCCGTTCCAAACCGGCCCCGGCGTGTGGATGATGTATGACTGCCTCAGATTGTGCCCGCCCGTGAGCACCGCCGACCCCGTTTTCGCTCCGTGCGGCGCGGCCCGAATCAGCTCTTCCATCAGCCCCCGTCCCGCCGCTCGGTGGATCGCCCCGTCAATGCCCCCGCCGCCCCGCATGGCCGTATTCGCGGCGTTGACAACCGCCTCCACGTCCTGCTCCAACACGCTTCCGCGGACGATCTCAATGGTGGTTTTGTGGGTTGTCACGCCTGCTCCCTCCGGTAACGTACCAGTGTAACGGCGATGGAACTGCTAATCTTGCCGAACGTGTCCAGCATGATCCGCTCTGCATCTGGTGCCCGGAAGCTGCCGCTCCCCGCGCCGATGATTGGGAAGGCAACCGACTCTAGGCGTTGCCGGGCTACTAGTGCCATCGCGTTCCGCACCGAGTCCTCTATCGAGATGGACGAAGCCCGCCACAGCATATTGATGCCCGCGACATGAATGATGCCCTTGTAGGGAAGCCTGCCAGGCGAAGTATATACTGCCCCACCGAGCGGGATCGGACCCATCCTGCCCAGTTCTAAAAACGGCTGATAGCCGCCGCGCTTCTTGATTGCCCCCGAAACCCCTTGCGGCAGCAGAAGCCACCACGGGATGATGTTCCGGTTCCAGGTGTTGACTATAGCCTCCACTGACTGCTTCAACAGATCGCCCTCGACTTGTCTGACTGTCATTCCGTGTCCTCCGAGCTGACAGGATACAGTTGCTCCAACACAAAATCCGTCCAGCGCCGGTGCAAGGCCCAGTCGAAGGGGCCGCAGTGGGCCATGCCGGCGGCTTCGACGTACTCCACATTCCGGCCCTGGGCGCGCATCGCCGCCACCAGTTTGTCGGAATGCTCGGCCTTGCCGACGGCCCGGTCTTCGTCGCCGTGGATGATCAGGTAGGGCACGTCGGGCATCCGGGCGGCCTGGTGCCACGGCGAGTGGGCAACCAGCGCGGCGGAGATGTCGCCGTAAGAGCCGAAAGCGTGGTGCATCGTCCGGGGCAGATCGGGGCGCTCCCCATAGTGGAACGGTAGGTCGCCGACGGGACAGTTGGCGGCGCAGGCGGCGACGGGGCGGGAGGCCAGGAGGGTGTAGATCAGTGCCCCGTGCCCGCCCATGCTGCCGCCGGTCGCGATGACCGGCGTAACCGGCGCGAGGGCAAAGCGGGCGAACAGGGCGGCGACCAGTTCATCGGTGAAGGCGACGGTCTGCGGGTTCATCCAGCCCCACGGGTCCTGGAACGGCACCACGACAAGCGCCCCCGCCTGCCCCCACTCCAGCTCGCGGGCGTCCGGGCCTTCGCCTTTCATCCCCATGCCCCCCAGGCCGGGGAACTCCAGCACGATCCCGCGCACTGGGCCGTTGACATACTTGTCGCCGATCCAGGCGACTTGGCTGAGGAGGGCATCGTTCATAGGTCACTCCGAAGTTGCCAGTAAGCACGCGAACGCGGCGGCGTCCCAGCCGTAGCCGATGTCGTCGTAGGTGACGCCCCGGATGGTGCGCTGGCCGGTGCGGACGTGGACGCCGCCCATCGCCTCGTAGAAGTGCCGGGCGGGGTTCCGGGCGTTGACCCAGATCAGCAGCGTGTCAAAGCCGTCCGCAGCCAGGCGGCGGGCCAGGCTCTGCACCAGGCGGCGGCCAAGCCCCCTGCCCTGGTGCGACTGTAGCAGATAGAGCGCAGAGATCTCGCCGCGCAGGTGGGGGTCGCCCCCGCGCTCCGGCCCGCCCGAGGCGAAGCCGACAACCGCGCCGTCCGAGTCTTCGGCGACGAAGACGAGCGCTCCGCCGGGGCCGCCGAGTATTTCGGCCCACGTCCGCTCCCGGTCGGCGTAGGATTGCGCGTCGAGGTGCGCCTGCGGCAGGATGCCGGGGTAGGTCGTCCGCCACGAGTCCACATGGACGCGGGCGATCCCCGCCGCGTCTTCGAGCCGTGCCTCTCGGATAATCAAGTTGTCGGTTGCTCCGCGTGAAATTCCGCCACGACCTCGATGGCACCGACGAGATTCGCGTTGAAGTCGGCCAAATCCTCGGCGGGTATCCAAAGCTCCTGGTGGTCGCGGCTGCCGACGGTCTGGACGGGGAACCGGCCCAGAAAGCCCGCGTGGACGTGGAAGCGGGTGACGTATCCCCGGAAGCCCGAGGCCGCGTCGCGCGTGTTCCAGTCGCGGGCGATCCGCGCGGCGTAGTCCTCGGTCAGCACGGGGTAGAAGATCGGCTGGGATGGCAGGCGCGGCGGGAAGGCGGTCCACCCGCTGTCGCAAATCAGGTCCAGTTCCGCCTGGCCGATGGGGCGGTAGAGGGTGACGGTTTGGGGGGCCATAGCGTTAAAGCGGGTTCTGGGTGATCGCGCCGTCGTGGTCGCAGGAGAACAGGGTCGGCTTACCGTCCTGGACCGTTTCCAGGTGGGCGGGGCGGGACCAGAGCTTCTGGATGTTCTTCAAAACACGCCCGGTGTAATCGGCGTCGAGCTGCTTGCCGTCGAAGGCGTGTTTCAGGTACAGCTCGCCGCGCCGCTTGTAATCGCCGTCCTCGACACGCAAGATCGGCTGGCCGAAGTTCGTCATCGAGTCCACGATGCCGTCGCGGACCACGCGCCAGTCGGTGTCCTGAACCACCCAGACGTCCTCGCCGTCCACTTCTTGCAGCTTGTAGGTGTAGAGATCCAGCTTCTTGACCAGCGGCTCGGTCAGGTACTTGCGGAGGAACGTGACGTCGTTGTCTTCCTCGCAAACCTGGAAGAGCTTTGCTCGGCCCTCGCCCGACGGGCGGGCGACGGACCGGCCCATCCAGTCGGTTTCTTCCTCGTCGCCGACCAGCACCTCGCCGTTCCAGCGCCGCTCGATGTCCTTGAGTATCTGGAAGCCGACGTAGTACGGGTTCATCTGCATCCGCGATCCCGAAGGCGACAGGACCGACGAGTGCAGGCGGCGGAACTCCCAGTGCTCTTCGCTCGTCAGGTCCAGCGACTCCAGAATTTTCTCGTGCCAGAACGACGCAAAGCCCTCGTTCATGATCTTGGTCCGCATCTGGGGCAGGAAATACAGCATCTCCTCGCGGATGATCTGCAAGATGTCCCGCTGCCAGTCGGTCAGGTCGCGCCCGTACTCGATCAGAAAGCGCAATAAATCTTTCTCGGGTTCCTCGGGGAACTTGCGCCCCGCAGGCCGGGGGCGGTCCGAGTGGCCCGCGACGTCCCAGATGTCGTCGTAGTCGGTATCCGGGGGCCGGCCCGCGCGCAGGCGGTCTTCCTCGTGCTGCTCGGGCGTCTTGCGCTTCAGCGACGGCCCGGTGGGGTCCAGGTGCTCCTCAATGGTCATCACCGTGTCTAGAAAATCTTCCACTTCGCGCCAGCCGAACTCCTGCTCGTAGGCGCGAATCCGCTCGGCGTGGAGGCGCATCTGTTCGACCATGCGCCGACTGGTGTGGGCGAAGTAGGTGTTGTGCTTGAAGAAGTGGCAGTGACCCAGGACGTGCGCGATGACGAACTTGTGCGAGAGCATCGAGTTGTCTTCGACCAAAAACGCCTGGCAGGGGTCGGTATTGAAGACGATCTCATAAATCTTTGACAGGCCGTACTCATACGACGTTTTCTGCCGGTGATAGTCGCGCCCAAACGTCCAGTGCGAGAAGCGCGCGGGCAGGCCATACGCGCCCAGCTCGTAGATGACGTGCTGCGGCACGACCTCGAAGTGAGTCGGGTACGGGTCCAGGCCGAACGCGCGGGCCTGCTCCCAGATCATCTCCGTCCACCGCTCCATCTCCGTCTTTTCGGTGAGTGACAGGCTCATTCAGACGTACCTCCTTGCTGCTCCAGCGCCTCGCGCACGATGGACACGAGGACGCCGACGATCTGCTCAACTTGCTTGATATGGTATTCCGCCTCGTCCACCATGACCGTCGCGTCGCGCAGGCGCATGAACTTCCAGAGGCTCCCCGTCGTGACGACGCCATACAGCGAGGGCAGCGGGAGGCCGCGCCGCTCGTTGAACCGCTGCGCGGCCAGCATTTCCGCCATGCATTGGGCCAGCCCGATCTTGATGCTCTCGTTCTTTGCCTCCACCACGGCGAGGACGGGCGCTTGGACCGTGAGCTGCAACGGCGACAGGCTGATAAGATAGTCACAGACGCCTGCCAGCCCGGCCTCGGCATCCACGGTGAAATCGACACCGGAGAACAGGCTGACGCTGCCGCCGAACTGACGCCAGGCTTCGGCCAGCACGGGCGCGATGATGAACTCCGAGCGAGCCTTCTCCGTGCTGATCTCAAGAGCGAGTGGCAAGAACTCAGCCAAAGTCTCGCGCAAGAGTACGCTCGGGGTGATCGGCATCGTTTGGGCAAAAGCATCGACCTCAGACACTATGCACAGGCCGAACTGCTGGATCAGCATGTCCAGTGTGAAGTTGTTATAGGCCATGAGTTGAAGTCCCTGCCGATCCTATCGCGAGAAACCTTTTGAGGGCAAGGCAGCGTCGTCCGTGCCTGAATTGTACCACAAAAAAAGCGCCTGTCCGGGGACAGGCGCTTGAAGGGGGGAGAGCGGAGGGGCGTTACGACCGGCGGGCGCGGCGGCGGATCAGGAACACGCCGCCCAGGACCAGCAGGGCACCGAAGGAGATCACGCTGCTCGCCTCGGGGACGGGGGCGGCGGGGGCGAGGCCAGACACGCTGCTGAAGGGGGCACCGATGCCGTCCGAGATCGGGCCGACAAGCGTCCCGGCACCCGTCGCCGTGTTGACCGTGTAGAGGCTGCTGTCGGCGGCCGCATAGAGCGTACCGCCGCTGAAGGTCAGCGCCGCGATGGGATCATTGCCGATGGAGGAGTTGGCCGGGTCGAGGTTGCCGACCAGGCTCTCTTTGGCGCTGGCCGTGTTGATGGTGTAGACCTGGCCGTCGCCCTTGCCTAGGCCGTACAGCGTGTCGTTGGCGTTGAAGGCCAGGCCGCTGAGAAGGTCGCTCGTGGTGCCGACCTTGACCGCAGGGCCTCCGGTCAGGCTGAAGCTGTAGAGGGCGCTGGCCGGGGCGCTCTGGGGGCTGCTCGTCAGCGGATCGGCCAGATAGGCCAGGCCGCTGCTGCTGATCGCCAGGCCGCCGGGGGCGACCACGCCGGGGATGCCGACGCTGAAGCTCGCCAGCGTACCGCCCGTGGCCGCGTTGAGCCGGAGGAGGCTGTCGGTCTTGGTGTCGAACGTGTACAGGCTGCCGTTATAGGAAGCCAGGCCGTCCGGCCTGACGCCCGCGCCGAGCGCCCCGGCCGGCGCCGCGGTGCCGCTGGCACCGTCCACCGAGAGGAACTGGCCGTCGAAGTAGGTCACGGCGGAGAACGACTGCGCCGAGGCCGGCGCGGCGGCGAGACCGCCGGCCAGGGCAGCCAGCGAGGCGGCCCCGGCGAGATAAGCGGTGGACGTTTTCATGGGTGTCTCCTGGTGCGACGCGGCTACTTGACGAACCCGTTGAGGCCGTTCGGGAAGAAGAGGCCTTTCGAGGCGTTCGCCTTGCCGTAGACGATGTTCAGCACCTGCCGCGTCGTCCGGGCGAAGGCCAGGGCGTTGCTGTCGGTCAGCACGAGGCTGGAGGTGGTGCCGCCCTTGCCGTCCGGCTCGGTCACGCCGTAGTCGTTGGCGGCGACGAGGTTGCCGTTTGAGTCCTTGACCGGGCCGCTGAGCGAGGCGCGCACGTTGGAGATCTTCTGCGTCGCCGCCCCCTGGCCTGCCGCGAACAGCGTGGTGCGGATGATGCCGGCGTGATACGCTTCCACCGCCAGGATGCCAGCCGCGTAGTTCAGGACGGTCTTGTTGGACAGCAGCGGGGCACCGCCGTGGTAGGCGGTGACGCCGACATCCTCGAAGATGTACGCCCCGAGCAGGAAATTGGTGTCGCTGGCGAACGGATCAAACGAGCTGCCCAGGCCGGCGGCCATCGCCAGCGTGTTGAAACTGTCGACCAGGTTGATCGCAGGGCGGGCGACGTAAGGGACACCCAGGCCCGTCAGGGCGTTCTGGATGAAGACGACGTGGCTCTCCTCGTCGCGAGCGATCTCCGCCGCGTACTGCCGGATGGTGTCGCTGACGAACGGGACCTGCGTACTGCCGCCGCTCTTGACGGTGACCGGGCCGGCCTTGGTGCCGTCGGAGCCGTTAACGGGGATGCCCAGCGCCTCCAGGCCCGCCCCGGTGGTCGCGTGGGCGTAATATTCGGCTTCGAGGTATTCGAGGTTCAGCGCGAAGTTCAGCACGGCGGCGTCGAGACCGCCGGGGAGGCCCGCCGCGTCGGCGCTCTTGGGGAGCAGCGCGGCACCGGCGAGGCCGAGCGCACCCGCGCCCGCCGTTTGGAGGAAGCGGCGGCGGTTGAGGAGGCCGTCCAGGGATTTTTCGAGGTCAGACATGATGGCACCTGTTTCTAGAGGGGGCGCTCCGGCGTTGGTGGTCGCGCCGGTGGAGCGGGCAAGCGGCGCACGAGAATTGTACCCTCTGCACCGCGATAATCCAAGCAAAAATACGGTCTTCTGTAGGATATAACCAATATTGTAACCCTCTGTTAACCAGTTAATACTCGTTTAACATAGACTTAACGCTGGCTTAATGGATTCAGGTGTTTTGGACGGCGTTGTCGCATAAATCGTTCACCCGGCCCTGAAGCCCTCCCGGTAGCCAGTGCTGACCAGTGCAGTAGCCAGTGCTGACCAGTGCAGGGCCAGGCTACCCGGAGGAAGTGCCTCCGGCACTGAGGAGCAGACAGAAAGTAGACGCGACGGCTCAACTCCTCAGCCCCGGAGGGGCTTCCTCCATGTAGCCTGGTGTCTTAACACCGGGTTTAACACCGGGGCAGGGCCGAAGGCAGCGATCAGGCAACGGAGCCGTTTTGGACTACACTCTGTTCATCCGCAGGCGGACGAGGTTGCGGCGGGAACCTGGGTTAAAGCTTCCTCGTGATGCAAACTCTACGCTCTTCCAATCGCCGTGGATTGACACCCTCAACTATGCCAGTATCGGAGACATACGGTTGACCAACTGGTCAAGAGCCGCATACAGTTCCGCAGGTGCTACGAGATCATAATGCGTGACCATAACGCCGACGTTCGGATCACGCCCGGCAGCTTCCCAATCCAAAAAATGAAAATCGCTTTGTCCATCCTCCCAAAGCTGCACCGTAGCTTCATGGCGGTCCGCAAAGAAGTCCACGTGGATGCTGCTTGGCACGTAGGGCGTAATGGCCGAAGCCTCGACACGAATGTTTTCGTGTGCAAGACGGGACTGATTGTCTTTCAACCAGCCCTGAAAGAGCGCGATCCAACCTTTGCTTTGCATTCAGGTAACCTCCGTAATGACCACGTTCTGGATGCGCGGCAGTCCCGCGACCGTCAAGCCTCTCCCGATGGCGAGCCTCCCCAGAGCGCTCTTCGGGCCGTAGATGACAAGCCAGCCTGCCCTTCCACCCGGCGACGTCTGTGCATCTATCACGTCAAACTCCACAAGGACGCTGCCACGGGCGGCGGCACGGAAAGCCTTCGGGTCAGGCGGAGCGGTCGCGTGCTTCATGTCCTGCCCGGCAGTCGTCGGTAGAACCCGCCCCGGCCGCCGCCATCGCGTCATGCTCCGCGCGGCTCATCCACCGTCCAACGCGGATGACGCTCAATGCGCCGCCGTCCCCGCCGGCCCCTTGGCGAAGAACTTCTTCAGCGCAGGCCAGACGTCCTCCTTGTCGTTGATCCTGACCAGCACGACGCGCGGGTCCGCCGCGAAGGCTTCTTCATAGGCCTGGCCCAGCGGGGCGAAGCCGAACGACGACTGCCAGCCGTCGGTGCCGATCTCGCCGTAGCCGATCAGGTTGCACAGGTCGCGCATCTTCTTGACCAGGTCCACGCACTCGGCGTCGCCCCAGTTGTAGCCGTCAGAGAACAGGAAGGGGTAGATGTTCCACTCGCGCGGGTTATAGCGCTTGCCGATGATGTCCAGGGCCAGCCGGTAGGCGCTGCTCATGCGCGTCCCGCCGCTGTCGCCGAGCGAGAAGAACTGGTTCTCGGTGACTTCTTTCGCCTCGGTGTGGCACGTGATAAAAACAATTTCGGTGTTCGTGTACTTGGTCCGCAAGAACTGCGTCATCCAGAAGTAGAACGAGCGGCAGATGTAGGCCTCGAACTCGCCCATCGATCCCGAAACGTCGCGCATGGCGAACACGACGGCGTTGCGCTGCGGCTCCGTCACAAGCTCGTAGTTCTTGAACCGCTTGTCCTCGGGGCGCACCTCCCACATCTTGTCGTTGCCCTGCCGCGCGTTGCGCCGGTAGGCTTCCAACAATGTCCGCTTGCGGTCCAGATTGGACGCCAGGCCGCGCTTGGTGACGGTGTTGTACTCGGCGTGTTCGGACAAAATCTGCTTCGCGCCCTTGTCCTCTAAGTTGGGCAGGGACAAATCCTCGAACACCATCTGCGCCAGCTCGTCCAGCGTGAACTCGGCCTCGTAGTAGTCCACGCCGGGGTCCTGTCCCGCCTGCTTGCCGACCCCCTGCCCGTCGGCATCGGAGGGCGCGCGGCCCAATACGTCGCCCGGCTTGGTGCCGCCCGGCCCCTGCCCGACGCGCTCACGGTCGTGCGGATCGAAGCGTATCCGGGGCAGCTCCAGGCCGCGCACGGGCACTTTGACGATCTTGCCCCGGTCCGCGGTGATGATGTCCTGCTGCGAGATGATGTCGCCGAGGTTCTTGCGGATGACCTCTTTGATCTTGTCGTTGTGCCGCGCCCGGTCGCGGTCCGCGCGCCGGTGCAGGTCCCACGAGTCGGTCGAGATCGAATACTGCGGATCGGCCATATCGCCCCCTAGCCCCTTGTCCATGAAAAGAACCACCGGGGCGGGTTTTGCGCTCGCCCTCAGCGTCGCCGTCTGTCTTCAAACGCCCCGAAGGGCCACCGTGGCGCCGCAACCCGGCACTCAGCCGTAGCCACAGTTGCCACCCAGAACCCGCCCTCTGCTATCGAAGCCCAGTTCGATGCTGCCGTGCCAGCCGGGAATAGAAGGGTAGTACCACGTCTCCTTTAGCGTTCTGTCTTCCAAATCTCTTACCGCCATCAGGCGGTCAAACCGCCTCTGAAGAACAGGATCGTCATGGCCCACGTTGGGGAACTGCCCCAGCGAGGCCATGAGGCTGGCGTCCTCATCGTTCAGCCGCTTTTTCTGAGCCGGCGTCCATGCCGCCGCCTTCGGGTTGATTCGCGTTCGGATCGGCGTCCCCAGCAGGCCAAGGATTTGGCTTCGGCTCATGCCCGGCTTGATGGCCCGGTAGGGCGGGTAAGCGCAAACCGAGTAGCTGTCAACCCCCACGGACTGCCGCTCGGCGGCAAGGGCCCCAAGATGAAGATAAAGCCAACTGAGGCATAGGGCGAGCGCGGCCACCATAATGCCTCCGAGAAGGCGGCGGTGAAATGAGTTCAGTTTCACGCCCTGTTACCCCCTTCAACTTCCCGCGCGGCGGTGGCCTGGCGCACGGCGAAGAACTCCTGGACGTTCTCGGTCGTCACGATGCCCAAAAGCCGTCCGTCCTGGGCCGGGTCCATGACCAGCAGCGGGCCGGGCGCGGCTTGCAGGGCAGGCAGGGCGTCGGCCAGGTCGTCGTCGGGGGCGGCCTGGGCGAACCGGCGGCTCATGGCCCCGGCCACGTAGCCGCCCGGCCCGGCCCCGGCCAGCCCGCGCAGCAGGCCGTCACGGGTCAGCACGCCCTGGACCGCGTCGCCGTGCAGCACGGGGAAGTCGTGCTGGGCCGTGTCCAAGAGCACGTCGGCGGCCTCTTTGAGCGTGCTGCCGACGGCCAGTGTCCGCACGTCCGTCATCATGGCCTGGCGTACCGGGACGCCCTCGATTAGCGCGGCCTGTTTGTAGGCGAACGCCTCCTGCCCCGCGCCGATGTAGATGAAGAAGGCGATGAACAGCAGAAAGAACTGCGGCGGGTGGCTCATCACCGCCCAGATGCCCGCCGCGATGGCGATGCCCTGGCCGATAGTCGAGGCTATGGCGGTCGCCCGCGCGGGGGCCATGTTCAGGGCCAGCACGGCGCGCAGGACGCGCCCGCCGTCCATCGGGAAGGCGGGGATCAGGTTAAATAGGACCAGCGAGATGTTTGCCAGCAAGACGCGCTCGGCGAAGGGGTGCCAGCCCGTGCTGGGGCGCGTCAAGTCCTGCAACAGCGGCCCCGCGCCCTCGAAGCCCAGTGCAGCCCAGAGGCCCAGGGCGATCACGACGTTAACCGCCGGGCCGGCCACGGCGATGCCCAGCTCCTGCCGGGCCGTGGGCCGCTTCTCGATGCGGGCGACCCCGCCGATGGGGTAGAGCGTGATGTCGGCGACGGGAATGCCGTCGCGGATCGCCACCAGGCTGTGCCCCAGCTCGTGCAGCACGACGCACCCGAAGATCGCCAGCACGTACAGAATGCTCAGGCCGCCCGCGCGTGACGGGCCGGCCAGCCCCACCCAGAGCAGGAACAGCAGGAACGTGAAGTGCAGCCGGATCGGGATGCCCGACACGGTCCCGATCCGCAGCGACGAGAAGCCGCCGGGCACGGGGGGCGCGGCCTGACGTGAAGGTTCAGCCATGAATATTAGGTTCGTTTTAATCGTTATACTTCGCCGCCAGCTCCGGCGGCATGCAGTCGGGCGTACCGGACTGCTCGGACTTGCGGATGACGCTGATGGTGCCGTCGAGTTCCAGGAACGCATACCGCACGTCGCCGAGCGTGATCATGTTCTGGCCCCGCAGGCCGGCGTTCAGGTCGGGGCGCGAGACGGCATATTTCTTCATGTTGTCGTCCAGCGTTTGCCCGTTGTGTACCAGCAGGATCGGCTCCCCTTCCAGCAGCCGGCGCGCTTTGAGGCTTCTCGCCGTCCAGCGATTCAGCGCCGTGCTGAACAGCAGCAGCGTCAGCGCGCCCGCCAGCGCGCCGCCCACGGAGTTGTCGTCCCCAATCAGCGCGTTCTGCACGATGTTCGAGAGCAGGAGCACGATCAGCAGGTCGAACGTCGTGTTCTGTGTCAGGTCCCGCTTTGACAGGAACCGGAAGGCCACCAGCAGGGCAATAGAAACCAGGACCGGGCGGACGATTTTTTCCGCCCAGGAGGGCTTAGGCAGCAGCATCTCATGCCACGGCAAGTTGAAAAGAGCGTGTTCCAGTTAATCCTCCTCAGATGCCCCCGCGCGCCCCAGCAGAGCGTCTACGCTCCAAACAGCGTCCGGCGCGGCCAGTGGCGAGATCATCTCGTAGCCTGCCAGCCGCACGACCTCGCCGTAGCCCTCCGGCGTCGGCTGCCGGTGGCGCACGACGACCGCGTCGTTGACGAGCACGACCCAGTACTCGCCAATGCCTGCTTGTGCGTAAAGCAGAGCCTTCTCGCCAAGGTCGTAAGCGGCAGTTGAGTTTGACACCTCCACCAATACGGCTACATCTTCAGGTTCGGGATGCCGCGTATCGTAATCGGGTTTCTTTCCGCGCAGGGCAACGACGTCCGGCGTCAGCTCACCATCACGCGCGAGATGGACAGGGCATTCCTCCATCACAACCAGAAAAGGCACGAGAGATGTCTCCAGCGCATCAGCAATGCGAACCCGCATCGCTCGGTGTACCGGGTCTTGTGCCATGCTCTCAATAATCCTCCCTTGGATAAGTTCCAGCCGTTCCGGGTGCTCGAACACGCCTGCCTCGAGTGCGCGGTAAAGAGCGTCAACAGTCCAATGGTACGGGGTAGGTCCAGTCTCAGCCTGGGCCGCTTCCGGCTTTTTAACTTCCTGTTTCTCAAGCAGTGCTGTCGCCATGTGTTACTCCGTTTTTGTTGCTATGCTGCTGTACGAGAAGCCGCAAAAAGTCATGTCAGGCCGGGCAAGAGTAGGCAAGTCATCATCGTTAGGCCCGTATTGATTCTCGTCCCAGAATAGCAGATCAACCCCCGCCCCAACCCGGAACCGCTCCGTGGTGTCATCGAACTTCCAATCAATGCGCTGGAAGGGAATGTGTGCTTCCTCTAGGTCGCCGAGGACTTGCTTGACTGTTGCGTTTCCGTTCAACACCCATGGGTCTAGGTCAATTGCCTTGCCGCCTTTTAATGTGGTAATGTGATCGGCAAAGATAAGCCAGAGCGTGTCTCCGTTGAAGTGGAACTCAACATCACCGTACTGCCAGATCGCCGCCCGCGAAGCCGGCTTCCTCTTGCCTGGACCGAGGCTCCATCCCTCGGGGTCACCCAGGAGGCCCCGAAGGGCGTCGCGCGAGAGGCCCGGCCTGATGGGGCCGAACTCGCCCGTGCGTAGGAAGTCCCGCGTTGAGACGGCGATCCGTGGCATGGCGTCACCTGTTGAGCAGCGTACCGACGTACTTCAACAGCTCGTTGGCGGACTGCTCGGTGTAGCCCTGGTCTTTGACCAATCTATCCACGACGTCGTTGATGCGGCGCAGCTGCTCCTGGTTCGGGGTCTTGGTGCTGGTCGTGATCTTGACGATGTCTTTGAGGTCTGAGAACAGCTTCTTTTCCAGCGCTTCTTTGAGCCGCTCATCGCTGCCGACGCCGAACGCGCCGCCCCGGCGGGACACGGACGCGACCGAGCGCATGATGCCCTCGCGGAACTCGCGCTTGGCGTTCTCGGAGACGCCGATCTGCTCCTCGATGGAGCGCATCAGCCGCTCGTCGGGTTCCACATCGTCGCTCGTGATGGGGTCCTTCACTTTGGTGCGGTTGCAGAAGGCGTCCACGTTGTCCAGATAATTGTCGAGCAGGGTCTTGGCCGACTCCTCATACGAGTAGACGAAGGCCCGTTGGACCTCTTTTTTTGCCAGCTCGTCGTAATCTTTGCGCGTCTCGTCGATGAAGCCGAGCAGCCGCCGGTGCTCTTCTTCGCTGGTCGTGTGTTCTTGCAGCCCGTCGCGCATCGAGCGCAGGACGTCGATGGGCGTGACATACCCCTTGCCGCCTTTGACCAGGGCCGCCGACAGGCGGTTGATGACGAAGCGGGGCGAGACGCCGCTCATGCCCTCGTCCATGAACTCCTCTTGCAGCTCGCGGATGTGCTTCTGGTCCCAGTCGCCCACCTGCTTCTCGCCGTCGTAGAGCTTGAGCTTTGTCATCAGCGACAGGCCGGACTTCTTCGAGGCCTTTAATCGTGTCAGCAGGGCGAACATCGAGGCGGTTCTTAACGTGTGCGGGGCGATGTGGACGGCGGACAGGTCCGCGCGGTCCTCGGATAGCTGGGACTGGCCGATCAGCTTCTCGTAGATCTTGACCTCCTCGGTCAGGCGCAGGTTGTAGGGGACGCGCACCACGAAGATGCGGTCGATCATCGCCTCGTTCTCTTTGTTGCCGAAGTAGGAGTTGTACTCGTACTCGTTGGTGTGCGCCAGGACCACCAAATCTGCGTAGATCAGGGCGAAGCGCGAGGCCTTGATGGTCTGCTCGCCCGCCACGGTGTTCAGCTCGTACAGAAACCGCTTCTCGGCCTTGAGCATCTCGATGAACTCAATGACGCCGCGATTGGCAATGTTGAGTTCCCCGTCGAAGTTGTAGGCGCGCGGGTCGGACTCCAGGCCGTATTCGGTCAGGGCCTGGATGTTGACCGAGCCGGTCAGCTCGGCCACGTCCTGCGATTTGGGGTCGGCCGGCTTGAACGTCCCGATGCCGCGCCGCTCGCGCTCGGACAGCGAGATGCGCTCCACGGGCACGTCGTCGATCTTCCCGCCCCACTCGTGCTTGAGCTTGTAGGCGTCCACGGGGTCCAAGTCGCCCTCGATGTGGATGCCGAATTGCTGCTTGAACATCGGGCGCAGGTCTTCGGGGATCAGGTGCAGCGGCTCCTCGTGCATGGGCGAGCCTTTGATGGCGTAGACCGCGCCCTCGTCGGTCTTGGAGTATTTCTCCAAGCCTTTCTTGAGCAGTGTGGACAGCGTGGACTTGCCGCCGCCGACCGGGCCGACCAGCATCAAAATCCGCTTGCGGATGTCAAGCCTGCGGGCGGCGGGGGCGAAGTACTCCTCGACGAGGTGCTGGATCGTCCGCTCCATACCGAACAGCTCGCCCTCGAAGAACGTGTAGGTCTTGGACAGGCCTTCGCCGTTGTCCTGGACGCCCGCCGACTGGATCATGTCGAACATCCGGGCGTGCGCGAGGTCCGCCACCTTCGGGTTCTTGGCGACGACCTCCAAATAGTCTTTGAACGTGCCCTCCCAATGGAGTTTGTCCGTGATCTGCCGCTGCTCTTCCGCCTGCTTGAGAATGTCCCAGGTGCTGCTCATGGGTGGTCCTTTCAATGCGAGATGAATGCAAATGAGTCGCCGATGTGGCGAGCGGGCAGGGCGTAAACGACACAGCCCCGGTGCCCGCAGCAGTTGCTGCTGAGTACCGAGGCTGCGATTACCGTGCGTCTACGCTTCCTGTCCTGCCGCGCGTCTCTCCGTTCACCGTGCCTCGGATCGAGAATGTGAAGGTGGATCGGGGGCGAAAGCAAACAGACGGTTCATTGTCCGTGCGGGGCGTCAAGGCTGGGCGCGCTGGCCGCGGCAGAGACGCTCATCGTTGAAGAGGTGTACGCCATTATACCATGTTTCCGAGCGGCGTCCTGATTTTCTCTACGCGGCAGGCGTGGGGTTAGTTCCGGCCTCGCCGCCCCCGGTCTCGTCCGGGTCGGGGCGCAGGTGGTGCCACAGCCACAGCCCGAACAGGAGGACCAGGACCGCGCCTACGGCAAAGTCGGCCTTGTGGAGCGCCTTGGTGACGGTCTCCATGTGCGCGCCGAACTGGACGCCAGCCCAGGCGAGCAGGTAACAGAACGGCAGCGCGCCGACGAACGTGTAGAGGCAGAACTTGGGGAAGTTCATGCGGGAGATGCCCGCCGGCAACGAGATGAAGGTGCGGACGATGGGCAGCCAGCGGCTGAACAGGGCGGTTATGTCGCCGTGCTTATGAAAAAAGTCGTCGGCCTTGTTGATGTCGCGCTTGCGAATGAGTACGAACCGGCCGTACTTCTCCAAAAATGGCCTCCCGCCGATGGCCCCCACCCAGTAGGCGATGGCCGAGCCGATCAGGTTGCCCAGCGCGCCGACCACGGCCAGCGCCCAGAGGTTCGGGTGGAACGCGCCCGCCGGGTGCGTGATCTGCGCGCCGGCGAACGGCATGATCGCCTCGCTCGGGACGGGGATGCAGGCCGACTCCAGGGTCATCAGCAGCAGAACGCCGGGGTAGCCCAGGGCTGCAATCAGATGGGTGATGCCCGCAATCAAGTGTGTCAAATAGTTCGTCCCTCCACGCCTCACGCGGCGCGTCTCTCTGTTCCGAACCGGAAGTTCGCCGCCGCCGCGCCGTTTCCCTGCAAAAACACCACCCCTCGGCGGACCACGCAGGTCAAGGCCGCCTACAGGGCGTTCCTCCGCTCCCTCAAAGATGCCGACGCACCACAGACCCTCTCGCGGCTGGACGCACACCACGACGAGGGGTACGTGGCTATGGCCCTCTTTGGTACGAAGACCGGGAAGGCGACCTTCGCCACAGCGGGTGCGGAGCCGCCGATGATTCTACGCGCGGACAGGGCGTTCGAGATGGTCGAGGCCCTTGGCCCGCTGCGGGGCCTCTTCCCCGTGAAGGCGTTCGCCGGGGGCAAGCTGCACGACGACGCCTGCCTGCTGTTGGCGCGGCGCGAGTAGAGCGGCGCTCGGGCGACCGCCACTGTCACCCGAGCGCCGCCTGCTGCTTCTGTCCCCCCCGCGCCACCTTCCCCTCGTCGGCCCGCAAGAGCCGGACCAGCCGGGCGGCGAAAAACAGCCACAGGGCGACCACGGCGAAGAACTTAAGCGACAGCAGCAGGTGGAAGAAGTGACTCTCCAGGCCGGCGTTCTCCATCGGGACCGGCCAGGCGATGAGGAACGCCGCCCCTGCCGCCCAGAGAGTCGTCCAAACGCCTTCGCGGAAGGACAAGATGCGCGCCAGGGCCAGGAAGCAGGCCGGCAGGACGAACACCAGGTGGTGCTCCCAGGACAGCGGAGCGATCAGGTACATGGTGAGCAGGAACAGCGCGAACTCCATGTCAAGAGACCCGTCCTGACGCGCCCCGTTCTGCCCCGCCTTTGCCGCTTTTTGCGCGTTCCGCAGCCGCCAGGAAAGAAGAACCTCGGCTCCGAACAGGGCCGCACACAGCGAGTACGCCGTGACCTTGGCCGCCAGGGGACTCACCCGGATGGCCGTCTGCGGGTCCAGGAACAGGCGCGATGCGAAGGCGTTGACGCTCTGGTTCTCGACCGCAGACGGCGCGAACAGGCCCGGCGGGGTTTTCGTGTAGCCGCCATACGGCAGAACGTACACAAGCCAGTCGTGCCACACGGCGCGCGGCAGGACGGCGAAGCTGGCCGCCGCCAGCAGCGCCAGGAAGCCGAGCGTCCACCCGGCCATCCGCCACTTGCCCTTGATGATCAGGACCGGAAGGAACAGAATCGGGTACGTCTTCAGCGCGACCGCCAGGGCGAACGGAATGGCCGCGAGGACCGGCGAGGCGTCCTTCTTCAGCGCGTACCACATCAGGCAAAGAAGGACGATCACGTAGAAGTTGATCTGGCCCGTCATCAGCGTCACGACGACCGGCCAAAACAGGAACAGGTAGACCGTCAGGAACACTGCCATCAGCGCCTCGCGCGCGCCGCCATCCGTCCGCGCGCGGCCCGGTTGTTGAGCGGAGTCCGCGCGCGAGCGGAGGAACCCGTCCAGGCCGAGCAGGCGCAACAGCAGCAGCAGCAGCCCGAGGATGCAGAGGTGGTTCGCCGCCAGAACCAGCAGCTTCGCCGCCTTGTAGGGCAGCACGGCCAGCGGCGAGAACAGCAGCAGCGTCGGCGGCGGGTACAGGAACGGGAAGACCCGCTGGTGCAGTGCCTGCGCCCCCCAATTCAGGGCACCGGGCGAATACGGGGACTGGTGGTGCCGGAACGCGGTCTGCGCGCCGTAGTAAAACGAGGGCAGATCTACGAACGGGAAGGCGTGCATCTTCGCGCCGTAGGTATAAGCAAACGGCAGGTACAAAAAGGCCAGGGCGAGCAGAAAGATTCTGCGGAACGGCGCCGGGTGCCGGGGGGCATCCTGCCCGCCGTCGGCACTGATCCCGCCCCCGCCGTCGGAGAGCGTCGAAGCGGCTGCTGGTTTGCTTTGCATGGAGCGCCTATTCGCGGGGCCGGGCGGCGATTCCTGCGCGAGCGTCACCGGTTCCGGGAGCGCAGGAACTCCCGCGCCAGCCGTTCCGCCCCGGCTGTATCGTCGGAGGCGAGGCGGCCCTCGATGACTTCCCCCGTGAGGTAATCTTTGACTTGGCCCACGCGCCTGCCGGGCGGCAGGCCGAGCAGGGCCATCAGCGCCTGCCCGTCCAGCGGTGAGGTCAGCGCGGAGATGTCCTGGGCGGCCCGGATCGGCTCCATGCGCGCGCGCAGCTCGCCCGCGCGCGAGATGTCCGTGTGGCCCGGTGCGAGGGCGGAAACGTCCACGCGGTGGATCTCGAACAGGTCGTCCAGGCCCGGCCCCAGATCCCGCATCAGGCGGCGCACGGCGGCGTCGGTCCACAGCGGGCGGTACTCGCCGATTCGCATATGCTGGGCGACCAGCGTCACGACCGCATTGATCTCGTCCCCGGAAAACTTCAGGCGCGTCAAGAGGCGGCGCGCGATGGCGGCCCCGGCCTCGGCGTGGCCGTAGAAGTGGACGCGGCCATCCTCCCCCACCCCCTTGGTCGGCGGCTTGCCGACGTCGTGCAGCAGCGTCGCCAGCCGCAGGGTCAGCGAGGCGTCGGGGCTTAAGTTGCCCAGGGCGACCAGCGTGTGGTCCCAGACGGGAAAGGCGTGGAACTCGTTCTGCGTGACCCCAACCATCGCCGCAAGCTCGGGCGCGAAGAGCGCGAGCAGGCCGCTCTCCCGCAGAAGGTTCAGGCCCAGCGGTGCGCGGGCCGTGAGCAGCGTTTTGGAAAACTCGTCCCGGATGCGCTCCTGGGAGACGATTGAAAGCCGCCCAACGGACTGCCGGACGGCCTTCCAGGTGAACGGCTCGATGGCAAACCCGAAGCGGGCGGCGAAGCGGACCGCCCGCAGCATCCGCAGCGGGTCATCTTGAAAAGTCAAGAGCGGGTCGGTCGGCGTCCGCAGGGTTCGGGCCTCGATGTCGGCGAACGCCCGGCCCAGCGGGTCGGCGACCTCGCCCGTGTGCAGGTTTTCGAGCAGCGTGTTGATCGTGAAATCGCGCCGCCGGGCGTCGTCGGCCAGAGTCCCCGGCTCGACCGCATCGGGCTTGCGGCTGCCGGGCGCGTAGGACTCGACGCGGGCCGTGACAAGTTCGACGTCGCGCCCCCCGACCACCACCATCGCCGTGCCGAACCGGGGGAAGACAACCGGCTCGAAGTCCGCCGCCCCGCGCTCGCGCAGCCGCCGGGCCAGCGCCAGGGCGTCGCCTTCCAGCACCAGGTCGATGTCGTCCGTGGCCGATGATAGCCCCATCGCCTTGTCGCGGACGAAGCCGCCGACGAGGAAGAGCCGACCTTCATACTCTGTCCCGCGCGTCGCGTCGCGCAGGGCGTCCAGCACAGCCTGGGTGCCTTCGGTCGGGGCTTCTGTTGATCTGACGGGCGTGTTCACTGGGCGGGATTATACCCGGAGATGCGCCCGCACTTTGGGTACAATGCGCCCATGTCACTCCCCATCGCCTCCATCATCACCCGCGGCCTCAAGACGGGCTTCGTCCTGGCCGCCGCCACCTCCGCCTCCGTCATGCTCGCCTCGGACAAAGAAAACGGCTCGCCGTGGGCCGCGCTGAACGCGGTCGCGCACATCATTGACGGCGACGAGAAAGAGCAGCCCACGGCCTACTCGCCGCGCGAGTCATGGCTCGGGCTGTTCGTCAACGGCACGGCGATGGCCCTTTGGGGCGTTTTGTACGAAGGCGCACTGACGGTCACGAAGACCCGGAGCAGCCCGCTGACGGCCCTGCTGGGCACGACGGCGGCCTATGTCATCGACTACAAGATCGTGCCAAAGCGGCTTGCGCCCGGCATCGAGAACCGCCTCAGCCACCGCTCCGTGCTGCTGGCCTATGTCGCGTTGGGCTTGGCGTTCGCCCTGTCGCCGCTGTGGAACAAGGGCGACGCGGGCTGAACGCTTCACCTTGCTGGCACCTACAGGTCGCGCCTTTGGAAGAGAGTGAGGCCGAGGGCCAGGAATGCCCCCGTGTAGGCCAGGATGTAGGCCATGTCTGCACCGGAGGTCGCCGCCACGGCCTGCGCCTGGGTCGGGTCAAACCGGGCGATGATCAGGCTGAAGTCAAGCCCCGCGCTGTCCGGCGGGTGCGCGCCCAGGCCGGTCGCGTCCAGCCCCTTCGTGATCCAGTGATTCATGCGGGAGATGGGGACGACGTACCCCGCGCCGCGGCTCAACGTGTCCAGCAGGGGGATGTCCAGGAACCGGGACAGCGTATGCAGCAGGTCCTCGGCCAGGGCGACGCCCGCCGCGATGAGGGCCAGCGACGACGACAGCGCATACGTGGCAAAGGTCGAGAAGCACAGCGTCAGCGTCGTGAACAGCAGCGGGAACAAGGCGGCGGCCAGTATGCCGTCCCAGATGCGCGGGTGATACGTCCCGGTCTGCCGCCAGACCGACCACACCAGCAGGCCGCCCCAGGCCGCCACGCAGACGGCCAGCAGCGCTAAAATCCCCAACCACTTGCCCAGATACACGGACGCGCGCGGCAGGGGCTTGGGCACGATGACCGACAGAACGCCCCGGTCCACCTCGGCGGTGATCGCCCCCGCCGACAGGGCCACGGCCAGGATCGACCCGAAGAACTTGATCGTCCCGCACCCGAGCCAGGCGAAGATGCGGCCCGTGTTGTCCCGCGCGTGGGCCATGTCCAGCCCGACGAGCGGGCTGGTGTGGATGTTCAGCGGCAGCCAGGCGAACAGCACGTAGAGCAAAGAGATGACCAGGGCCGCCAGGAAGATGCGGCGGCGGATCGCCTCCCGCACGGTCAGGCCCGCCAGCGTTCCGATGCCGCCCAGCGTTTCGCGCACTAGACCGCCCCCGTTTCGACGACGCGAATAAATAAATCTTCCAGCGACTCGCGGCGCGGGACCAGGCCGCTCAGACGCCCGCCGTGCCCGACGGTGGCGGCGGCCAGGTCGGGGATGACGGCCTCATCCTCGATGGTCGCCGTCACCAGATCCTCCTCCACCGTCACCGTCCGTGCCAGTGCCTCTAAAGCGCGCACCAGGCCGGGCGTCACATTCCCCACGCGCATCTCGACGGTGGACGGCGCGGCCAGCAGGTCATCGATCTTGCCCAGGCGCACGACCTCGCCGGCCTTGAGGATCGCCACCTGGTCGCAGATCATCTCGATCTCGCCCAGCAGGTGCGAGTTCAGCAGGACCGTCTTGCCCTCGGCCTTCAGGCCCGCCACGATCTCGCGCACCTCGCGCCGCCCCAGAGGGTCCAGGGCGCTCGTCGGCTCGTCTAAGATCACCAGATCGGGGTCGTTCAAAATCGCCTGGGCCAGCCCCGCGCGCTGCTGCATCCCTTTGGAGAACTCCCCGATGCGGCTCTTGCGCCGCCCGATCAGCCCGACCCGCTCCAGCACCTCCGGGATCCGTTTGCGGCGCACCGCCTGGCCCATGCCGTACAGCCGCCCGTGCAGGTCCAAGAATTCTTCCGCCGTTAGAAAGTCATGGAACTGGAACTTCTCGGGCAGGAAGCCGAGCTTGGCCCGCGCCTCGCGGTCGCCCACGGGCCGCCCCAGCAGCGATGCCGCCCCGGACGTGGGCCGGATGTTGCCCAGCAGCATGTTGATCGTGGTCGTCTTGCCCGCCCCGTTCGGGCCTAAGAAGCCGAACACCTGCCCGCGCGGGACCGAGAACGACAGATCGCGCACGGCGGTGAACGCCCCGTGTCCCCGCCCGTACTCCTTCCGCAGATGCGCCGTCTGGATCGCCGCCCCGGCATCAGTCGCCCCGGCATCAGTCGCCCCGGCATCAGTCGCCCCGGCATCAGTCGCCCCGGCATCAGTCGCCCCGGCATCAGTCGCCCCGGTATCGGTCGCCCCGGTATCGGTCGTGTCAGTCATGCCGCCCCTTTCGCCAGCAGGCCCGCCATCCCATCCGCCGACGGCCGCTCCGGGTTCAGCGTCTTCAAGCCTTCCGATTCCGACGCCCAAACCAATCGCTGGTCCGAAGCCGCCAGGAAGCATTCGGGGCTTTCCGGCGGAAGGCTCTGTTGGAAACGCAGGTACGTCGCCAGGATCGCCGCATCGCTCGAATTGAGGTTATGTTTCACGACCAGCGCCAGCCCGGCCAAGACGCGGTCGTCTTCAATGGAAAGCACTCTGAACCGGCTGGAGACGAGCACCTCTTGTTGCAAAGATGTAACGGCTGCCGCATAAGTGGACTCGGCAATGAGGCTACTGTTGCGCTTACGGTGCAGGATTGCGACACATTCGGCGTAACCCCATACGGTCACGGCCATCTGTTCCGCGTCGGGGGAGTTTATGGCAGCATCTACCGTATCACTCCCGACTTCGCGGAAGTAGCGCTTGACCAGGCCACTCGCATCCCACAGAATAATCGCCATGCGCTACTCTTGGTCCGCGTTATCGGGGTAACGCAGGGCGATCATCTCGCGCGAGGCGGAGTTGTCCTCCGCACGGATGCCCTGCGCCGCCATCATCTCCCGCGCACTTTGCGCCGTCGCCCCCAGAACCGGCACGAACCCCATCGCCGCGTTGGATTCTTCCAGCGCCTTTAAGATTGTCTGACGGTCCGCGTACAGCGGCTTGGCTTCCGGCGGTCGTGCCTCTGACACTATTTCTTCTGCCATCGCGGTTCTCCTACTCCGGGTCGTAGTTCAGGACCGGGGACAGCCAGCGCTCGGTGGCCGCCAGGTCCGTCCCCTTGCGGCGGGCGTAGTCTTCGACTTGGTCGCGCCCGATCTTGCCGACCGAAAAATACTTCGCCTCGGGGTGGGAGAAGTACAGGCCTGAGACGGCGGCGGCGGGCAGCATCGCCATGCTCTCGGTCAGCGTGATGCCGGCGCTCTTTTCGACGCCGAGCAGGTCGAAGAGCGTCCGCTTCTCGGTATGGTCCGGGCAGGCGGGGTAGCCCGGCGCGGGGCGGATGCCCCGGTAGCGTTCTTTGATAAGGTCTTCGCGGGTCAGACACTCGCCCAGCCCGTAGCCGCAGGCTTCGCGCGCCTGTCTGTGGAGGTATTCGGCGAAGGCCTCGGCCAGGCGGTCGGCCAGGGCGCTGACCATGATGGCGTTGTAGTCGTCCAGCTCTTCCTTGAACTTGTGGGCCAGCTCTTCGACGCCGATGCCCGCGGTGACGGCGAACGCGCCCAGGTAGTCAGGCAGGCCGGATTCTTTGGGCGCGATATAATCGGATAGGGCCTTGTTGGCGTGGCCCTCGGACTTCTCGCCCTGCTGCCTGAGCGTGTGGAGCGTCGCCAGGATCGTGTCGCGGCCCTCGTTGGTGTAGGTCTCGATGTCGTCGCCCACCGAGTTCGCGGGGAAAAAGCCGTAGACGCCGTTCGCCCTGAGCGACTTGTCCGACACGAGCTGCGACAAGAGTGCCTGCGCCTCCTCGAAGAGCTTGTGTGCGCTCTCGCCGACGACGGCGTCCTCGAAGATGTCCGGGTAGCGCCCGTGCAGCTCCCAGGCGCGGAAGAACGGGGACCAGTCAATGTAGGGCACCAATTCGGACAGCGGCAGGTTGGACACGGCGCGGACACCCGTGAACGACGGGCGGGCGATGTCTGAGGGCCGCCAGACGATGGGCGTGTGGTTAGCGCGCGCCTGGGCCAGCGTCAGCGTCTTTTTATCGGTCCGCTTGTTCGCGTGCTGATCGCGGGCGGCCTGCTGCTCGCGCGTGATCTCCTCGACATAGGCCGGCTTCTGGTCGTCGCTGACCAGGGCGCTGACCACGCCGACCGCCCGCGAAGCGTCGAGGACGTGGATAACGGGCTGCCCGTAGTGCGGCGCGATCTTGACGGCGGTGTGGACCCGGCTCGTGGTCGCGCCCCCAATCAGCAGCGGGACGCGGAAGCCCTGCCGCTCCATCTCGCGGGCGACGTGCGTCATCTCGTCCAAAGACGGCGTGATCAGACCGCTCAGGCCGATCACGTCCACACTCTCCTCGCGCGCCTTTTGCAGTATTTTTTCCGCCGAGACCATGACGCCCATGTCGATGACGTCATAGTTGTTGCAGCCGAGCACGACGCCGACGATGTTCTTGCCGATGTCGTGGACGTCGCCCTTGACGGTCGCCATCAGCACCTTGGCCTGCGCCCGCGTGTTGCCGGACGCCAGCTTTTCGGCCTCCATGTACGGCAGCAGCACGGCCACGGCCCGCTTCATCACGCGGGCGCTCTTGACGACCTGCGGCAGGAACATCTTGCCGGACCCGAACAGGTCGCCGACGGTGTTCATGCCGGTCATCAATGGCCCCTCAATGACCTCCAGCGGCTTGGGGTACTTCTGCCGTGCCTCCTCGGTGTCGGCCTCGATGAAATCCGTCAAGCCCTTGACCAGGGCGTGCGTCAGCCGCGACTCGACATCGCCCGACCGCCAGGCTTCCTCGGCCTTGTCCGTTTTCTCCCCCGTCCCCTTGACCGTCTCGGCAAAGACCAGCAGCCGGTCGGTCGCGTCGGGCCGGCGGTTGAACAGGGCGTCCTCGACCAGGCCCAGCAGGTCCGGCGGAATCTCGGCGTAGACGCCGAGCTGGCCGGCGTTGACGATGCCCGTGTCCATGCCGGCCTGGATCGCGTGGTACAAAAACGCCGTGTGCATAGCTTCGCGGACGACGTTGTTGCCCCGGAATGAGAACGATAAATTAGAAACGCCGCCCGAAACGTGGCAGCCGGGCAATGTGGCCTTGATGGCCCGCGTCGCCTCGATGAAGTCCACGGCGTAGTTGTTGTGCTCCTCGATGCCCGTGGCGATCGTTAAAATGTTCGGGTCGAAGATAATATCTTCGGGCGGGAAGCCCATTTCGCGCGTTAAGATGTTGTACGCGCGGGTGCAGATCTCGACCTTGCGGTCCTTGCTGTCGGCCTGGCCGCGCTCGTCGAAGGCCATGACCACGACGGCGGCCCCGTAGCGGCGGACCGCCTTCGCGCGCTCCCGGAACTCGTCCTCGCCCGCCTTGAGGCTGATGGAGTTGACCACGCCCTTGCCCGGCAGGCATTTCAGGCCGGCCTCGATGACGGACCACTTGGAGCTGTCCACCATGATCGGGACCGGGTTGATGTTCGGCTCGCCCTGGATCAGATTGAGGAACGTGGTCATGGCCACCTCGCCTTCGAGCATGGCCTCGTCCATGTTGACGTCGATGATCTGCGCGCCGTTGTCCACCTGCTGCTGCGCGACCGTCAGCGCGGCCTCGTAGTTACCCTCTAAGATGAGCTTCTTGAACTTGGGCGAACCCGTGACGTTGCTGCGCTCGCCGACGTTGACGAAGTTGGTCTCGGGCCTCCACGTAAACGTCTGCGTCCCGTTCAGCCGCGTCAGCGGCGCGATCGCGGGCGGGATGCGCGGCGGGCAGTCTTTGACGGCGTGGGCGTAGGCGCGGATGAACTCCGGGGTCGTGCCGCAGCAGCCGCCGACGACGTTGAGCCAGCCGTTCTCGGCCCACTCGCGGATGGACGGCACCATCTGCTCGACGGTGAACGAGAAGCCGGTCTCGGAGAGCGGGTCGGGCAAGCCGGCGTTCGGATAGACGCTGACGGGTAGGGGCGCGATCTGCGCCAGTTCTTCTAAGAAGGGCCGCATCAGGTCCGGCCCGAAGGCGCAGTTCAGGCCGACCGACAGAAGCGGGACGTGCGCGATGGAGTTCCACATCGAGGCCACGTCCTGCCCGGTCAGGTTGCCGCCCGCGTTGTCGGTCAGCGTCAGCGACGCCATGACCGGGACCTCGCGCCCGCCGTCATCGAAGAGCTGCTGGATGGCGAACAGCGCGGCCTTGAGATTCAGCGTGTCGAACGTCGTCTCGCACAGCAGCAAGTCCACGCCGCCGTCCAGCAGGGCCTGAGCCTGCTCGTAATAGGCCGCCGTCAACTGGTCAAAGGTCACGCCGCGCCGCGCCGGGTGGTCCGCGTCGATGACGACCGAGGCGCTGCGCGTCTGCGGGCCGAGTGCGCCCGCCACGAAGCGCGGCTTGTCCGGCGTGCTGAAGGCGTCGGCGGCCCGGCGCGCAAGCCGCGCCGCCGTGACATTGATTTCGCGCACCAGGTCTTCCATGCCGAAGTCGGCCATCGAGACGCTCGTCGCGTTGAACGTGTTTGTCTCGATGATGTCCGCGCCGGCCTCCAGATACGCCCGGTGGATGTCCTCGATGACGTCGGGCCGGACCAGCATCAGGGCCTCGTTGTTGTTCTTGAGGTCGATGGGGAAGTCGCGGAACCGGTCGCCGCGGTAATCCGACTCGTCGAACTTGTGGCGCTGGACCATCGTCCCCATCGCGCCGTCGAGGATGAGGATACGCTCTCTCAGGAGTTGTCGGATGTCGGCCATAGAGTGTGTCTTCTAAATTGCCAGCGGGGCGGCAACGGGCGGCTGCCCCACCTCAGCCGCTTCTAAGGCTGATTATAGCACAATCACGGGGCGGCCTGCCTTGACATCACCGGCCCTGCCCGCTATACTGTGGCGGTTTATACTCGGGGCTATCCCGACGGGAGGGCGGCGCGTGATCGACGACATGATTCACGGGGAAACGGGCGGAGCGGCGGGGGCGGCGGACAAGCCGTTCGTACTCGGCGTGGACCTGGGCGGCACCAACGTCCGGGCGGCGGTGATCGACCGGGTCAGCGAGCGGGTCGTGGCGCGGGGCGAGAACATCTCGTCGCGCGGCATGGAGGGGCCGGAGCTGACGGCGATGCAGATCGCGCTGGCGGCGCGGACCGCGATGGAGCAGGCCGGGGCGGACGTCGGCGACGTCCTGGGCGTCGGCGTCGCCGTGCCCGGCCATGTCAAAGCGCGCGAAGGCCTGGTGAAGTGGGCACCGAACTTCAAGGACCAGTGGAAGGACGTGCCCATCGCCTCCCTGATCGGCGAATATCTGGGCCTGCCCGTCCAGATCGGCAACGACGCCAACGTCGCTGCCCTAGGCGAGTTCCGCTTCGGCGCGGGCCGCGCCGTCCGCCACATGGTCATGGTGACGCTGGGCACGGGCATCGGCGGCGGTATCATCGTGGACGGAAGATTGCTGGACGGTGCGGACGGCGGTGCGGGGGAGATCGGCCACATGGTCATCAACCCCGGCGGGCGCGGCGGCAACAGCGCGTTCGGCTCGGTCGAGGGCGAGACGCAGCGGGACGCGATTGTGGAGCGGGCCGCTCGCAAGATTCAAGAGGGCTACGAGACGACCCTGGGCGCGCGCGTGGACTTCGACCGCTTCCGGCTGACGCCCGCCATGATCGCCGAGGAGGCCGCCCAGGGCGACGCCGTTGCCATGGAGGTCTTCGAGGAAACGGGCTACTATCTGGGCCTGTGCGTCACGAATTTGATCAACCTTCTCAACCCCGAGATGATCGTGGTCGGTGGTGGCATCGCCCAGGCGGGCGAGTTGATCTTGGGGCCGATCCGCCGCACCGTCACGGCCACGGCGATCCGGTCGCTGTCCCGGACGTGCCGCATCGTCCCCGCCGAACTTGGCGACAATGCCGGCATCTTCGGCGGCGCGGCCATCGTGCTTCAAGCCCTCGCCGGCGAGGTTTAACAGCCCGGCCCTCGGAGCGGGACCCAGACCAGGGAGACGCCCCATTATGGGAACGCTTGCGGTGAGAAATGGTGTTGTGCCTATTGCTGGACACAAACATCTCGCGTTGTGGTACTCTTGTTCCGACAATCGTGATGTTGTTGGCCCTCGGGGCCTTTGCGGCACACGCTCTGCCGACTCACACATGAATGTTGTCGCTGCACCCATTTACACCGCTCCTGCACAGAACACAGTCGCGAAGCGCCGCCTTGATTACATAGACGCGTTGCGCGGTGCGGCGTGTGTCTGGGTGCTGCTGCACCACACATTCTCACCGCTGTCTGCCCCGGCGGGCTTGTGGCACTACCCTGCGGAGGCCCTCGTCCTCGTCTCCCGGATAGGCTGGCTCGGCGTCAGCCTTTTCCTCGTCTTGTCCGGCTTCTGCCTGTTCTACCCCCTCGCCGCGCGTCACGAACTCAGCGAAATCCGTCTCGACCTCGCCACCTTCGTGCGCCGCCGCGCCCGGCGTATCCTGCCGCCGTACTACGCCGCGCTGATCCTACTCGCCGCCGTGGAGACGGTAGTAAACCACCATTACTTTGGGCGCTGGGATCGGCACGTCGCCCTGCACGGCCGGGGAGACGTCTTGCTGCACGTCCTGATGCTGCACAACCTAAGGCCTGATACGATCACCTCTGTCAGCCCCGCCTTCTGGTCGCTCGCCCTGGAGTGCCAGCTCTACGTCGTCTTCCCGCTGCTGGTCTGGGCTGCCGCACGGTTCGGCCTCAGATCGATTCTCGTCGGCACATTCCTGGTCGCCCTCGCCTGGCAGACGCTCTGCTTCCAGCACCTCGGCTTCTCATTGATCTGGCCCCCCAAGTTCGGGGTCTACTACCACGCGCTGCCCGGCCGGTGTTTCGAGTTCGCGGCGGGGATGGTCGCCGCGAGTTTTGTCGCCCGCCCCCGGCCGGGTCAGGCGCGCATCGCCCTCGCCTTGATCCTGGTCCCCATCCTCCCTGCCCTTTATTTCGTCTCGGAGGTCTCCCGATTCGGGCCGTTGTGCGACCAGGTCTGGGGCATCATTTTCGCTTCCACTCTCGTGTTCTTGTGCGGCATCCCGAACACTTTTTTTGAGCGAAACCTCGCCTTGCGCTGCCTCGTCTGGCTGGGAGCTATCTCTTATAGTGTGTACCTCATCCACTTGCCATTCATCTGGATCATCTCCCCACGCGTCATGCACCTGCCGTCAAGCCTCTCCGGGGACTACACGGCAGGATTCCTTCGGCTCCCGATACTCGTCTGCCTCGGCTACCTTTTCCACCTGGCTTTCGAGCGTCCCTTCATGCCGGGGCGTCCCCGCACCGAGCGTCAGGCCGAAGACGCGGCCATCCTTTCCCCCGCCCCCTAGCCGAGAGGCGCGGGGGCGGAAGACGCCTCAATGCGTTACACGTCCGGTACGAGCCTCCTGACGCCGGCATCTTCGGCGGCGCGGCCATCGTCTTGCAGGCCCTGGCCGGCGAGGTTTAGCCGGCCCTCTGGGCACAGGCAGTCAACCCACCCATCCACCAGGAGACACGCATGGCCGACGAGAAGACCGAGACCCACGAGAGGCCCGGTGGCGGCACCGAAACCACGAAGACGACCCACAGCGAGAGCAAAAACGACAACGGCAGCTTAATCTCGACGACGACCGAGACGACAACGGCAACGGCGGCAGCGAACCAGAAACGACTGGCCGGCGTGACGCGGGGCCGAGTGCGAGGGGACAAGTACCACGGGTTGAAACCCATGGCTGGGGAGCCTCCGGCTGATTGTCCCTCTGGGACACAAAAGCCGCGGCGGACTGATCATCTTGTGTCCCGAAGGGACAACCAGCGCTCTGCGCTTTTCAGCTATGGGCTGAAGACCGTTTTGCTCTTCACGGGGGAGCGAACCAAAACGTCACCGACGCATTTATAATAAAGATGGGCTTGTAGGACAACGCTTTGTCCACAATCTCTGTGGGACTTGGCTCCTCGGTGTATCCGTGGTCGTTGGGCCAGAAGATCAAATCTGACACATAGCCGGTTGGCGCGGGGACATTTTAGTCTATGAGGTCAAGCCAATGATTGATCTCGTCCTCTGTCCCCTCCGTTCGCGTAATCCGTTCCACCAACAGGATTAACTGATCCCGCTCGATTCTGCCGCGCATAATCTCACCTCGCACGTCTTAGTTCGCTCTCCACACAGGAGGTGAACAAAGCAAAGGCGTCACAGGTTCACGCCGTTGATGCGGAGGTGGAACTTGCAGCCGAGGAAGTCGGCGGCGCGGCGGCAGAGGACCATGCGGAGGACGAAGATCTCGAAGTATTCGGTGACGCTGGCGTGGGTGGTGTCGATCTCAAGTTCCAGGGTGATGGCCTTCGATTCGGCGTCCACGCGCAGGTAGGACTTCTGGACGGCGTAGTTGACGCGGTCGTGGATGTCGTACTTGACGGGGTCTTTTTCCTGGACGCGCGAGAAGTGGACGTCGGACTTGTCGGCGATGATGACGGCGGCGGAGACCGGGGAGATGGGCAGGCCGTTCGGCTCCTCGTGGTTGCCGACGGCCCCGATGACCGTGGCGATCTCGCCCGGACTCATGCCCATGTCCGTGAGGATGGTGTAGGACATCAGCGCGCCGGCCTCGACGTGGCCGATGCGGTTGACGACGCAGCCCATGTCGTGGACATAGCCGGCGATGGCGGCCAGCTCCGCCTCACGTTCGGTCCGCCCGAGCTGGGTCAGGATGGTGCGCGCGATGGTCGAGACGATGCCGGCGTGGCGGTGGCCGTGCTCGGTGTAGCCGATAGCCTGCATCTGCTCGTTGGCGCGCGTGATGTAGGTGCGGACGCGCGCGTCGTGGCGCACGTCTTTCAGGGTCAGCGGCGCGGGCACGGCGTCTTTGATGGGTGTTTCTTGGATCATGGCTGTAACAGGGTAACAGGGGGCGAGTCCCCCGAAGAAAGCTGGACCGCCCCGCCCCGGTCGGCGGTCCAAGAGATGCCGCCCAATGCGGCCCCGTCGGCGTCGGTGGTGAGGACGTCTCGGTCGGCCCGACCGCCGGAAACGGACAGGCGGACGGTCATGCCCGCGCGCGGCCTGCCGCTCGGGTCTACCAGGCGGACCAGGGCCTGGCTGCGGCGGGCGCTGCCGGCCAGGTCCGGGGCCAGCCGGGCGCGCAGGGCGTACACGACCGGCCTGGGGGCCGCGCCGAGGACGGTCACGGGTGCGGTCAAGAGCCGCCCGTGGTAGAGGGCCGAGACCGCGCCCCGACCCGCAGCCTGAGTGATCAGATACCCCTTTTGGTTGACGAAGCCTACGCCGCCCGCCGGCCCCCGCCAGACGACGTCGGGCGACGCCCCGGAGACGATCTGGCCGCCGTCCCGGAGGCGCAGCGGAATCGCCCGACCCACCACCAGCGGGACGGTGGGGACGACCAGGGATGGCGCGGGCAGTCCGGCTTGCCCCTTGGCAACGGGAAGGGCGGGCGCGTCGGGCTGGAAGGCCTGGTCGCTGTAGACGAGCAGCATGTCGGCCACGGGGCGCTCCGCGCCCTCCCCGCCGGGGCTGCTCACGGTCAAGCCGCCGACGGCCATCTCGGTCGAGCCGCCGCCGTCCAGGTTGATCGCGTCCCACGCGCCGTAGCGCTTGAGTATCAGCGCCATCTCGGCCAGCGAGACGCCGCGCGAGATGCCCTGCCGCCCGTCCACCGTCACCAGCAGCAGGTGGTGGCCGTCACGGGTCACGCCCACCGCCGTGCGCGGGTTGGGGTCAGCGGCGAAGCCGGCATCAAAGCCTTCCGCAGCCCAGTCAATCGTTACCTGCCCGTCGGTCAAGAGGCGCGGGCCGCCGCCGACGGCCTGCGGCACCTGCGCCCAGGCCCACGCCCCCCGGCTGATGCTCTCGCCCGCCCGCGAGGGCAGGTCGCCCCGCATCCGGGGCAGCAGAGCGACCCCGAAGGCCGCGCGGGTTTCCCCGACGGGCGCGACGGCCAGGACGAAGCTGACCGGCTCGCCGGGGTGGAGGTTGCGCGCGAGAAACTCCGCGCCCGCCCCCGGCCCGCCCGAGATGACCACGCCGCCTTGGGGGATAGTCTCGGTGGCGTCCCGCACGGCGCGGACGCTCGCCACCCGGCCCGAAAGAAGCTTGTTGGCCCGGACCGGTAGGTTGATATCGGTGATGACGGCTTCGACGCCGCCGGGCTTGTTCGCCGTGGTCGGCCCGTACAAGCTGCTGAAGACGACGATCTCGTTGCGCCCGACCGAGCGGTCGATGCCGTTGATGAACGCCCGCTCGCCGCCGCGCGTCTGCAAGTCGCCCAAGAACCCCAGCGTGTCGAACAGGATGCCCCGGCCGCCGGGCGCGACTCCCAAAGTGACGCGCGGCCCGCCCTTGCCGGTGACGCCGACATACGGCTCGGAGAACAGCTCGCCGTCGCGGATGCCGACGCCCAGCGGGTCGCCGGTGTAGGGGAAGAAGTCGGCGTTCACGGCGGCCAGCGCCCCCCAGCGGCGGGCGAGCCGGCTGACGTCTTCGCGCCCCTGCGTCGCGTCCGTCCCGCTGATGTGGTCCTGGCCGATGCCGACCCCGATCCGGACGCCAGGCGCGGACAGGTCTGCGGTCACGACATTGATGACCAGCGGCGTCTTCTGGTCGATCTCCTGGGTCAGCGTCACGCCCGGCGCGAGCTGCTTGATGGTGGTGTCGGCGCGCAGGACGACCACGGGGAGGAGCAGGCATAGGAGAAACGGGAGGGTTCGTTTTGACAAAAATTGCATACGTAATTGACGGTGAGTAGCCCGTTCGGTGTTGCCACGTCGTCTACGGCTCGTTTTCCAGGCTGGCAGGCGGTTCATCTTCCGTACACCTAGCCTGATGGTGCTCGTAAAGCTTATGTCCGGCGGCCAGCTTTATCATGCCGTGCCCACTCACTCTTCCGGCAGTAGATCCTCGGTAGTGCCGTCCTCGCTCCACGTCAGCCGGGCGTCCAGCAGGCCGGGCGCGAGGGCCAGGCGCAGGCTCCCCACCCCGCTCAGCTCGCTGTTGGTGCCGTCGGTGCGCAGGCCCAAACCTAGCCACAGGCCCTCGAACGAGTCCACGGCCAGGCAGGTGACGACCAGCCGCCGCCCCCGTGCGGTAATCTCGACCGTACCGGGGAACAGCGCGAAGGGCCGCTGCGTCCGCTCGCCTCCCGCGCCGGACTGGTAGCGGGATAGGACGGCGGAGACGATCCCGCCCCGCCCGTTGGCGTCGGGCGCGACGATCTCGATGCTCAGGCTCTCGACCTCGCCAGTCGGGACCGGCTTTCCATCCAGGAACAGATACAAGTCCGCCGAAGACGGGCCGCTGACGACCACCTGGGTCAGCCGGCTTTCCAGCCGGGCGACGTTCCCCGCCGGGGGGCGGTTGGGGGCCGGCGCGGACGCGCCGTTGGTGTTGCTGCCGAACATGGGCGGAACCTTTCAGGCCGTGCTCTAGGCGACGATGGTGTAGGTGATCACTTCATCGCCCGCGAGCCAGCGCGGCTTGTAAACGGTCACGAACGCTTTGACCACGTCGTCGAGCGCGTTGACATCGACATACACGTCCACGACCCGATCCGTGATGTCTTGAGTGTTGTACCAGACGCGCGTCGCCTGCGGCTCGGCCAGCGGGTGGAAGTTCTCCAATACGACAACGTGACCGGGAAAAGTAAGAGTCAGCTTGCCCGGCAGGACGTCCCAGGCCGCGTCCGGGTTCTGCTGGGGGCGGACCACGGCGGTGAGGTTTGTCCCGTCGTAAATGCCGCCCCGGATCGGGTTGTCCCACTCGTCGCGCCCGGCCCGGACTTCGACGAAAAGCTGCGCGGCCAGGACTTCCGCGCCGTTGTTGTACAGCGTCGTGCTGGACCACTCGCCGCCGGTCTGAAAGGTCATGTCGTTCATGGTGGTTCTCGCCCTGCCTTTCTAACTTCCGACGCCCGTGCATGATGGTGGCACGATTAACGCCCCGGTGTCAAGGGCGACGGGGGCGGCGGCAGAGATTCCCATCACAGGCGAGAGCGGTGGCAGGTACGCTCAGATAGTTTCAATGATCTCCACGTTGGCACGTGGGATCGTCACGACCGATCCGTCTGCCAGGGTGGCTTCTAAAACGCGCACGGACGCGCCCGACCCGATCACGGTCAGCTTAGGCGGCAGGGCTGAGACCGTGGCGAGTCGCCCGAAATAGGGTTCCCGGATCAGGCGGATGGGCGTCCCTACCAGCAGGCTGCCTTCTTCGGTGCCAGCATTAGCGCGGGCCGAGTGGGGGAGCGGGACGATCACTTCGGGCCGGATGACGCCCGCGCGTATCTGGGTCGCGCCGTTGATCGAGGCCGACTTGCCCTCCAGGGAGCGCAGAAGCTCGAACGTCCGGCGGGCCATCGCGATGGTCCCGAACCCTTCCGTGATGACCAGGGTGAGCGTGATGTTCTCATGCCCCGTAATCGCGACGCCGATATCGTAGCCCAGAAATTCGATCAGGTCTTTGTCGATGATGCCGCCGACGACGATGCCGGTCACGCCCAACTCGGACGCCCGCTGCAGAGCCGCCCCGGAGATGTTCGCGCCGCCGACAATGACCTTGCCGGCCAGGTCGGACGTGATCTGCGACTCGGTCAGGTCGTCCTCGGGCGCGGACGAGACCAGGTGGATCTCCCCCACCCGCTCGCCGCCGATGCCGAAGATGCCCTGAATCAGCGCCCCCTCGGTCTGCACGACCACGCCCTCACCCGGCGTCGTTTCGGCCACGGTCCCCGCCAGATACGCCGTCAGGTTGATCGGCAGCGGGGCCTGCCGGACGCCGACGTTGCCGGATACGCCGCTGATCGTTTCAACCGTCCCCGCGACCGGCGACTTGGCCTCGGACTTGAACATGCCGAAGAACGCCTTGGTCGCCGCCACCACCTGCCCCTTCTCGACGACATCGCCCGCCTGAACGGTCAGCGTCGCCGGCATCTCTTCGGCATCAATGCCCAGCAGGGCGGCGACCTTGACCGACTGCATCAGCCCCGGCAGCGACGCCCGCGCGACGAC
>JAABUQ010002572.1_pt1 | contig 35569 bp, 40 predicted proteins | sample 5560001 | NCBI WGS metagenome assembly JAABUQ01 (sample SAMN10711888, study PRJNA513371) | rock metagenome | isolation source: Antarctica rocks | place: Antarctica: Victoria Land, Finger Mt nord | collected 2015-12-18
CCAGGGCGGGCGTCAGGCCGGCCGTGGTGGCGTCGGGCCCCAGCAGCTTGGCCAGCTCGCCGAGCATGGTCCGGATGCCGGAGGCGGTCGCCTTGGCGCGCAGGGGCGGGACGTAGAGGCCGAGCAGTTCGGCCCGGAAGGTTTCGAAGGGGATCGGGGCCAGCCGGGGAGGTTCCCAGCTTTCGGGTTCGTCGAGGTGCGATGCGATGGACATGGTCGTTCCTCGGGTGGTCGGGTCGGGCGAGGGGCTGGCTATCGACCGTTGATAGGGCGAGGGGCCGGCGGTTGATCGTGGACCGCCGGCCCGATCGGCGACGCTCAGACGGCGGGGCGGGCGACCCGGGCGTTGTGGCGGGCGACCCGGGCCAGCATCCGGAGCCGGACGAGGCGGGACTCGACGACGGCGACCCGGCGGAACAGCACGGCCCGGGCGGTGGACCCCTTGGGGGCGTCGGCCCACTCGCGGCGGAGGTGGCGGGCCAGGGCGTCGGCGCGGAAGGCGAGCGCCCCGAGGCGGGCGGCGCGAGAATAGGCCCACATCAACGGGCACCCCCTTCCGCCGCCGCCGCCGCGAGGGACGCGGGGTCGGCCTCGCGGTCGGCGACCCAATCGGCCCACAGCTCGGAGCGGCCGTCGAACTGGTCGGGCGTCTCGGCGCCCAGGAACCGGCATTCCTCGGCGAGCTGGGCCACCCTCGCCGCCAGCCACAGGGCCAGGCCCGACCCGTGCGAGCCGATCGCGGCGGCCTGCGCCCCGATCCAGCCGGCCATCCCGACCGGCTCGGCCCCGCCCACCAGGGCCAGCCGGTCAGCCTCGTCTCGCGGCGTCGGCTCGAAGTCGCCGGCCGGCTCGGCCCCCATCTCGGCGAGGGCGACGGCGAACGCCCCGGCCCCCTCGCGGGCCCAGCGGGCACCCTTGGCGGCCAGCTCGGCGGCCGTCCAGCGGGGGCAGTCGGCGGGGGGATGCGTTAGGATCGACATCGGGTGAGGGCTCCATGAAAGCCTTTGCCTACGGGCTCGGGGGTCTAGACCACCCTCGGGCCCCTTTTCGTCGGCCGCGACGTTCACGGCCGAAATGCCCATAGTATATACTTTTTAAGCCAACAAGGTCAATAGGGCAACCATCGGATTTTTTGACGGCGGGTATATACCCAAGAAAGGCGAAGGTTGCCATTAGGATACGGTATGGCTATACTCTGGGTGAATCCACATGATGGAGTCGCCTGAACATGGCCAAGCGTAAAGCCCCGACAACGCCTACCCCAGACGAACCGCTCCCGCCGGCCGAGACGCCCGCGCCGGTGGCATCCCCCGACACCGCCGACCAGGCCGGGGCCGTTCCGATCCTCTCACTCAAAGGCCGCAAGGTGTGGAGGGATTGGTTTACCGATCTGGCGAAGCAGAGCCGTACCAGCAAAGCCGGCCTGATTGACCGCCTCACGGCGGAGCATGCCGAGCGGATCGGATTCCGCCCGCCGCCTGAGCGATGATTCGGAGTCGGCCGCCCGGGATGGGTCCGGGCCGCCGCCGCCCCGCCTTTTAATGGAGTAACGATCATGTCTACCGATCAGGATAGGATCAACGGGACCCCCGATCGTCCCGGCCCGGCCCGCGTCGCCGACGACCGGGGCCGGCCCCTGCCGCTGTCCGACGAGCAGCGCCGCGACTGGATCGAGCGGGGCAACCGGGCCCTCGACGCCCTGGCCGAGATCACCGACGAATCCGACACCGCCGAGCGCTGGGACGAGGCCCTCCGCAACCTCGGCGTCGACCCGGCCACCGGCCGGGGGCTCGGCTCGTGAGGCCGATGGTCGTCCTCGACGCCGGGCCCCTCGGGCTGGCCGGCAAGGCGCCCGGCCTCCCCGAGGCGGCCCGCTGCCTCGCCTGGATCAAGGGGCTGCGGAGCGCCGGATCGGTCGTCGCGGTCCCCCAGATCGCCCGCTACGAGGTCCGCCGCGAGCTGTTCCGGCTCGGGCTGGCCGGCGGGCTCCGCCGGCTCGACCAGCTCCATCCGGGCCTGGCGTTCCTGCCCATCTCCGGCGTCGTCATGGACGTCGCCTCGGAGCTATGGGCCCAGGTCCGCCGGGCCGGCCTGCCCACCGCGCCGGACGAGGCCCTCGACGCGGACGCGATCCTCGCGGCGCAAGCCGTCGTCGCGGCCGGGGAATGGGGGGACGTCGTCGTCGCGACGACCAACGTGGCCCACCTGGCCCGGTTCCCCGGCGTGGATGCCCGGGAATGGTGGACGATCGAATGAAGTGGAAGGGGCACGGGTTCGAAGTAGGAGACAACCCTTGAAAGGCGCATCCCCAAGCCGTCGCCCGACAATCCGTCCCATGCCCATCGCGGCATTTTGTGAAAAGATCCTGGCATCATACAAACCCACATCGGAGAGAAAAAATTACTCGACGTTTTATCACGTGCAACGCGTGGTCTTCTTTCTCACCCAAAAACCTTCGGTGAAGACAACTGCCGACCTATCCATCCAACTCATCGGGGAACTCACCGGGACTTGCGGGGGCCTCAGCGAGTCCACTCGCGTAGTCACCCTCAGGTATTTCCGAAGAATCTGCAATCTTGCGATCGAGTGGAGATGTTTAAAGCAGAGCCCGTTTGAAGGGTATCCGCTACCAGCGACCCCGTCCCGGTCATTTGCCAACAAACCCAGGGGGCGGGAACTTGATGACGAGCAGGTCCGTGATATCCTGGCCTACCTCAAAGTCAGATCGGATACATGGAAGGGGCACCGGCTCTACGCATTTGCGGCGGTGATTATTTATGCCGGGCTCCGGGCAAGCGAGGCCCTGGAGCTGAAATGCGCGGACTGCGACCTCGCCTGTGGGGTAATCCGGGTTCCAAAGCGGGGGAAATTCATATGGTCAATGCACTCACCCGAGGTTCAAATTCCTCGCGCTTTGGCGGAAATCTTGCCCGCTTGGTTCAACCGCAGAGGGCAAGGAAAGCCTGCTTGGGCCGCTCAAGTCCGGTACGGGACGCGGTTGGCGGACGACGGCCGAACCCTGATCCCGCATGAGGCAGAGTTGACCGTCTTGGCCGACATGCGCCGGTGGCAAAGCGAAGGGTGGTCATTGAAACGAATTGCCCGCGAGTTGGATTCGCGGGGGATACCGACCAAACTTGGGCGGGCGAAGCAATGGAGTCCTGGTTCGGTTGATGTGATCTTGAAGCGGGCCGGGCAACCCAACGCGGATGTCGCGGTCGCGGCGGAAGGAAGCAAAGGGCAAGAAGACGACTCGGGTTGGGTTTTCCCGACCACTTCCGGAAGGGCACACTGGTCTAGGACGGATAGGCCAGGATATACAGCTCTCGACCAACTGCGAGATGTGGGAAAGGCTTTGGAAATCGAAGGATTGACGACCGAATCACTGAGGAGGTTCCATCTCGAACATACCCGGCCCACCTTGGATCTGAAGTGGGATGAACGGGAAACGCGAGCGGGATTGATTGAGACGGCAGTGCAACGAATCACACCGATCGAACTCGAAAGCCCTACACCCGTCCGGCGATGTCCCGTCGAGTTGAGAGGCGAGGGCATCCCCCTTCGGGTCTACGGGGCGGAGATCCCTCGATTGTCCGGTGTCGCTTACACCATCCTCGCCAAGCTCGTCGAACGCTTCCACCAGGGCGGCGGTTGCACGCCCGGCGAGTTGGAGGGGCTCACCAGTTCCGAGCGACCGCTTCGACTATTCGCGCTCGCCCTCGATCGCCAGGGCTTCGAGCCGTTGAGGCGGATAATCCCCTCCTACAAAGGGGGAAGGGGCAAGATAGTCGAGATCGTTGATATTGGGCCGGAGGAGTCAAAATAGGTGTTCAAATGCCAACTGGCATTATTTTGCCACTATCCGAAGGCCCGCGCATCGCTTGAACGCTGGTAGGCTGTTCGAAACGAAAGAGGGCGGCCACCCTCGCGGGTGGCCGCCCAAGCTGTGCGATCGATCGGGAAACTTTCCACAGGACCCCGATCGGCCGCGTCACTCCGGTGAGGGAGTCTCCGCCATGATGCCCAATCCGGCGGCCCGGGTCGATGACAATCCGTCATCTCCGGCCGCGAGCGTCTGTCCGGCGCCGCCCGGGACGTTAGACTGTCCCTCGGCGATCTTCGGAGCGACGAACCCCGCCGTGTTCAGCGGCGGGGTTCGCATGATCGCCCAAACACGTGGTGCCGAAGCGGGACCAACCGCCCGACACCTTGACCATCACCCTGGCAACATCAGGGGACAGTTCCCGTGCGCCCAATCCTAACACCCGCGTCCGCCGGAAGCAATTCCGGCCCGATCGCGTCGCGCCCCGAGGTTGAGCACGACCAGGGCGAAGGCCCGGCCCCGGCCCCGGCCCCGGCCCCGGCCCCGGGCCGGGGCGTGCCCGTCGGCTACGACTACGACCCGTTCCCCCGGTGGATCCGGTCACACCCGGGGCTCAAGCCGATCGATCACCGCGTCCTGATGATCCTGATCGGCTTCGCCATCTGGCGGCGGGATTCCTGCTGGACGACGGTCAAGATCATCGCCGATCACCTCGATGCCATCCGGCCCGGCCCGAGCAGATCGACCACCGCGAGCGAGCGGACCGTGCAACGCTCGCTCGGCCGCCTCAAGGCCGCCGGCGTGATCGACCATCGCCGCGTCCCCAAGCCCGACCCCGACCAGCCGAGCAACGGCACCGGCTGGCGGTTCTACTTCCTCTGGCCCATGATCCTCGCGCCGGAAGGGCCGGCGGGGGGGGTGACTAAGGGCCCGAGAGAGGTGACTAAGCCGGCGAAAGTCGAGCCCGAGGGCCCGGGATCGCCCACTCCGGCCTTCCCGGGGGTGACTCTGGAGTCAGGTGACTCCAGAGTCACCCAAGTTAGAGGGGAAGTTAGGGAGCTAGAACCAACGTTCAACGTGGCTCTCGCCCTCGGGGGGGAGGGGGGAGGCCCGGACCCGGGCCACGCAACGGGCCCGGGCCGGCCCTCCGAGCCCGCCCCGTCCGACCCGCCGACGGCGGCCGAGGCCCGATGGTTGAACGTCACGGGCTGCACGCGCCGCGAGGCCGCCGCGAGCCTGGTCAAGAAGCTGAGGGACGCCGGCATCGACCCCAGCGTCGAGGTCCGCCCGGAAGGCGAGTGGATCGCCTGCCGGCCGCGAACCCCCTCGATCCGCGCGATCCCGCCGGAGGCGGGCTACTGGATGCGCCGGCTCAAGCCGCACGTCCTGGCCAACCTCAAGGGCGAGCCCGCCCCGGCCGCCGTCGGCGAGGCGGCCGGTGGGCCCACGTCGGGCGATGGGGTCGGCCCGGCGGCGCCGGTCCCCAAGGCCGTCCGGGGGGATGTCCTGGCCCGGATCGACCGACATCCGGGCCAGCCCGGGCCGTCGGCCGATGGGGAGCTGGCGCGGGCGATCGGGGCGGCGCTCCGGGACCAGAAGCCGGAGTCCCTGGCCACATTCCTTGGCTTCGCCGGCGACGTCCGCCGGGGCGGGATGTCGGTCGGCTTGCTCATCGGGGCGTTCGAGCAGGCTTGCGGCCAGGGGATGAGGAACCGGGGCGCCGTCCTCATCGCGGCCGTCAAGAAGGATCGGAAGTTGGAGCATGAGGGGCGGAGGTCGAGCGGCCGGGGGACGCCCCCGGCCGAGGGACGCCCCTGAGCCGGAGGACGGCCGATGTCGGAGCAGACGCCGAAAAACCCCGGGTTGGCCGGGTCATCCCCCCGGCCCGGGCCGAAGCCGCCGCCGCCGGTGGGGTCGAACTCGACCGCTCCCGGGCCCAGGCCCGCCGCCGTCCCCCCGGCGGCGCCGACCGAGCCGCCGGCGCCCAAGCCGAAGCCGAAGCCGAAGCCGCCGGGCAAGTTGTGAACCGGATCGGCCGAGGGATCGGCCCGCCAGCCGAGCGTTCCCGACCCCACCCCACCACCCCAGGCGAGCGACCACGTGGCGACCGCGACGACGACAGCGACGACGACCGAGGCATCCGGACCGGCCCGACCTGGGCGCGGCGAGATCGAGGGGGGCATCCTCGCGGCGATCATCGCGGCGGCCCCCGCCGAGCTGGGCGAGTCCCTGGATAAACTCGCGGACCGCCAGCGAAACATGCTGGTTTACATCGCGAACCATCCCATGACCCACGGCCCGTCGATTTTCATCCAATGGGGTCCGCGCGGCGGTCCGCGCGCTGCGCCATACCGAGGCCCGGCGCGATCACCTGGCCCGGATCACCTCGGGCGACGCGGCGGCCCGGTTCGAGCCCCCCGACGCCGACGCCGACGGCGAGGCGATCGAGGTCCTCGAGGGATTGCTCGGGCGCGGCCCGAATGCGCCGGCCGATCTGGTGAACATGGTCGACGGCCGGCTCGGCGAATGGGCCCGGGAACGGGCCCGGATCGCCCCGAACCCTGGGCATCTCCCCGGAGCGACGGCCGAATGGATCAAGTCCCAAGGCTACCCCTTGCCCTACCTGGACGATCAGATCCGGCGGATGGTCAAGGAGGGCGAGCTGGCCGGGCGGATCGCGGCGCCGAGTTCGGCCCGGTCCCGACTCGAAGCGGCCTACCGGCGCCGGGCCGCCGCCGCCGTGGCGAGCCACGGCGGCGAATCGGCGCTGAATCTGGCGATCCGCGAGGCGGCAAGCCTGGCCCAAACCGGGGTTGTCGAGGCCCGCGCGGAGATGGTCCGCGAGCTGGCGGCGGAACTGGCCGCGATCGACGCCCGACTCGCCCGGCTCGGGGTTTCCCCGGACGGCCCGGCGCCCGAGGGCCTGGCGGCGCGGAAGCTGGTGGCCGATCGCGGCGAGCTGGCCGGGCCGATCGCGGCGCTGCGGGCCGGCGCGGCGTCGAAGGAAGCGGCCGACGCGGGGTCGATCCTGGCGGCGGCGTCGGATTTCTCGCTGACGGCTTACGCGGAGGTACTCACCCGGGCCCGCGCGGTCCCGGAGGCGTTCCCAAGCGGGTTCGAAGCGTCGTGGGCGTCGATCCCGCTCGATAGCGTGGTCGAGGCGGGCCCGGTCGATATCGTGAGTCCGTTCGAGGCCGAGCCGTCGCCGCGCCGATCGGTCGCCGGCGGATGAGATCGCCCGATCGCCAACCCCGGGCCCGGCCGGGATCGGTGAGGGCATCGGGGCGGCCTTCGGGCGCGGGGTTCGTCGTCGAGGCGGACGGGCCATCATGACCGCCGAGCCCATGCACCGCCCGCCAAGCCTTGAATTCCCCGGGTTTATCGCCGGTTGGCGGTTCGCGCCGGTGCATACCAGGGGTGAATGGGACCCGGGTTTTCGCGCAAGCCGCCTCGGATCATCCGTACACTTTGGGCAAACCCGCGTGCCTCGGCCCGGGCCGGTGCATACCCAGGGCGAATAGAACCCACCCCGGGGCGGGGCCCGGAGCATCTACCGCGACGGGTCGCTTTACCCCAATCAGACGCCAAGGTAATTGCGTGAAAGCACGCAATCAAAATCGCCGTGCTAGCCGGTGATAATCCCCTTTATCCCCGGCTAAAGCATTGACACCAGCGGCCAAGCGTGCATGATGGTGATTGGGGAGGAGGCGAACGGCAATGCCTTCCACCTGCTCGGAGCCTTCGCGGTCAATGCTAGGGAGCAGGGATGGCCCGAGCGGGCGATTGAGGCTGTGCGGCAAGAGGCGATGGCCGAAGGTTACGATCATTTGTTGCAAACACTGATCGCCAATACCGACCGGCCGGAGGAGTGATCCGCCGATGCCCGACGAACTGTTCAGAATTGAGCCGGGCAGCGTTGCCGCCATCGGCAGAGGGCAGGCGTTGCCCGCCATTGTCCAGCGTGCCGGTGCGGCAGCGGCGTTCGTCTGGGAAGAATACTTCAAGGCCCGGCACACCAACCCGAACACGCAGCGGGCCTACCTGCTGGCGGCGCGTCGCTTCCTGGCCTGGGCGGAGGGCAGGGGCGTCGAGCTGCCGGCCATCACGCCGGGCATGGTGGGCGAGTACATCAGCGGCATGGGCGGCTCGTCGTCGCGGCAGTGCGTCGCGTTATCGGCGTTACGCGGCTTCTTCGACGGGCTGGTCAACCGCCATGTGGTAATCCTGAACCCGGCGTCGTCGGTCAAGGGCTTCAAGGAGAAGGTGGTCGAGGGCAAGACGCCGGAGATCACGGTGGAGCAGGCCCGCACGCTCCTGGCCTCCATCGACACCGGCACGGTGATTGGGCTGCGGGATCGGGCGATCATCGCCACGCTGGCCTATACCGCGTGCCGGGCCGGTGCGGTGGCCCGGCTGCGGCTGGGGGATTTCCAGCATGACGGCATGCAATTCGTGCTCCGCTTCCGCGAGAAGGGGAACAAGAGCCGGGAGATCCCGGTGCGGCACGACCTGGAGGGCTATATCCGGGCCTATCTCGATGCCGCCGGTCTGGGGGAGGGGGGGAAGGATTTGCCGCTCTACCGGGCGGGCAACGGGCGGCACGGGGGCTTGAGCGAACGGCCGCTCGATACCACGTCGGTGGGCGAGCTGGTCAAGCGGCGCCTGGCGGACGCCGGGCTGCCTTTGCGGCTGTCGCCGCACTCGTTCCGGGTGGCGGCGATCACCGACCTCTTGACGCAGGGGGTGCCGCTGGAGGACGTGCAGTACCTGGCCGGTCACGCCGAGCCGCGGACGACGGGGCTGTACGACCGGCGGAAAAAGAGGGTCACGCGGAACGTAGTAGAACGCATATCTATATAAATCATGATTCTAAATTTCCAGAGGCCCGTGCCAGATTCGATTTGATCGCGCGGTTCTGCCCGGCTAGGCTGGACTAGTACTACAGTTGTATCTAGCTAGAGCCGGTTGTCTGACAAACGTCCGGGAGAGCCGATTTTTCCAGGTTTACGGCCTGCTCTGACGGTTGTAAAATCAGCTGGGGGAGCTAGATACAACTGTAGTACTAGTATTGGGATGCATCTCATAGCCCGCGGCGGGTCGCCCTCGCCGCGCGGCACGGCAGGAGACCGGCCCGGATACGGGGCGGCGCCCGGCTACGGCAGGTCGCTCACAAAGACCTCGGGCGGCTCGGCGAGTGGCGCCGGCCGGAGGATGTCGGCCAAGGCGATCATCAGGAGCACGTAGCACGCCGCCGCGAACATGGCCGGCCGGCGCCGGAGCCCCACTGTCGCCGCGCGCAAGGCCAGCACGAGCCGAGGGGCGGCCTCCGCCGCTGCGCAACCGGCCAGGAGGGCCGACCACGACTGGATCGGCAGGAAGTAGCGATCCCAGGCCATCGGGAGGTAGGCCGCGATGGTCGCGAAGGCGACTGCGGCGGCGAGGAGGACGGCCCACGCCGTGGGCGGCTCGCCCTCGCGGACCTGGCGGCGGCCCCAGAGCGTCGCCCCGGCCGCCCCGGCCAAGACCCACGGGCCCCACACCCAGGCCCGGCGGTCGACGGACGGACCGGCGCCCGCCGCCGTTGCGACCGCGGATGGGCCCAAAGCGCCGTAGCGACCGAATCCGCGGGTGAGGATCGCATGGATCTTGGCGTCCAGTGAGGGGAGGGCGTCTCGCGGGAACCAGACCTGCATTTGGCGGGAGAGCCTTCGGCGGTGCTCCACCAGTGCGATGAGCCGGCCCGCGAGCCCGGACGCGGCCAGACGCGCCGTCTCGCCCGCCAGGGGGGGCGAGGGATCCGCGGTCGCGAAGGGATTAAGGATCACGAAGGTCAGCGCCCCGACCCAGGCCGAGAGCAGGGCGGCCCCTGCCACGGCGCCGGATCCCCGACGGGGCGTCCGGAGTCGCAGGGCGAGCGCCAGGCCGGCCAGGGCGGCCACGATCATCAGCGAGAGTAGCCCGTTCAGCTTGGCCAACGCGGCCAGGCCGGCCAGCAGGCCCACGAGGCCGGCCGCCGCCACCCAGCGGGCGAAGCTGCAGGGGCCGCGGAGCATCCGGCGCCAGGAGCAGATCGCGGCGGCCGCCGTCATCAGGACCAGGGCCTCGGTTGGGACGTCGCACATGGCGCGGCGGGCGTGCATCCGGTAGACCGGGTTGGCCATGAGCAGCAGGGCCGCGGTCACGCCAGCCAGGCGGCCGTGCGCCATCACGCCCAGGCCGAACACGGCGGTGCAGCCGAGCGCCCCTAGGATGGCCGAGGGCCAACGCGCCGCCACGAGCGCCTCGGTCGTCTCGGGCCGGTAGGACTGGTCGCCGTACCAGGCCGATCAGGTACTTGACCAGCGGCGGGACGTCCAGCGCCGGGAACTCCAGCCACTCGCGGTCGTTGAGGGACCCGCCCGCCAGGAGGTCGAAGTAATACGATTGCGCGATGTACGCGGACTCGTCGATGAAATGCGGCTCCGCATCGAAGTCGCGGCAGAAGAGGCCGAGGCCAATCGCAAAGGTCAGGCAGGCCCAGGCCCAGCAAGGCCACGAGGTCGGTCGGAGCCGCCAGGCCCACGTCCGGAGGCTGGCCAGCATCGCTTCGGGCCTCCGCGTCAGTTGTTACGTCGCCGATCGGCGGGACGGGGACCTTAGTATGCGTCGGCCGGGATTGTTGCCGTAGCCCTGGCAGCAGTAGCCGGGGTCGCCGAGGTGGTCGGGGGTCGGGGAGTTGGGGGGGATATAGGTCATGAACATGGAGCAGCCGCGGTCGTCGTTGTAGAGGTCGCCCCGATGGTCTACGATCGCGACGTTCTGGCCGATGATGACCTCACCGAGCAGCAGGGTCGACGACGTGCCGTCGACGAACCCGCCGAAGGAGGTGCATCCCCGCCGAAGGAGGTGCATCGATTTCCGCCGAACGGCGCGCCGGTGAACGTGACGAGCCCCGCCGGCCCGGCGAACGGGTTCGGGCCCGCAACGCCACGATTCGGCTCGCCCTGGAAATAATGCGAGTTGCCCCAGTTGGCGGCGACGCTCCCCTTTGAGCGGGGGACCGCGGATCCCGGCTCCTGGATCGCGGGCTGGTCGCTAGGGCAGACGTACGTCGCCACCTGGACCAACAGGGCCGTGCCATTCGAGGGGTCATAGAACGAGAGGTTGCTGTTGAAGGCGTTGTAGAGCGCCCCACGATCCAGGTAGGGCAGGACGGCCAGGGCCCAGGTCCGGCGATTCGGATCCGCCGAGCGGTACGTTGTAGTACAACCCCGTCCGGCCGATCGGGAGCGTCCCCGCCGCGTCGTGGTAGCCGTGCAGGGCGATCCCGAGCTGCTTGAAGTTGTTGGCGCATTGGGCGCGGCGAGCGGCCTCACGCGCCGCCTGGACGGCGGGCAGCAGCAGGGCGGCCAGGACGCCGATGATCGCGATGACGACCAAGAGCTCGATCCGCGTGAAGCCGCGTCTCGGATTCATGGGATCGCCCCTCCACGTCTCGGATGGTCACACACCGTCACCGGCCTCCGCCGGGCCCGATCATACGGTCCTTGGGGCGCCGGGCACGCCCCCCCAGTGAAGCACGCCGGCCCTGAGCCGAGCGCCGACGCGCTCGACGATCCGCGAATCACGGAAATAGCGGTGCCAGCCGGCCGGGCCTAGCGCCAGGAACCGGCCCGCGACCCCCGACCAGCCCGGTCGGTGCCCGTGGGCGTAGGCGGCGAGGCAGAGGTTCGCCTCGACCGAGAGGCGTGCGACTCGTTGCACGGCACGGCGGGCCGGCCGCCGCCCTTCCCAGGCCGCGAAGTGCCTGTCGAGTACGTTGTCCATCTGCCAGCGATAGGCGGCGGCGCGCCCCGTCCCCCGCCAGGTCGCCGCGACGGGGTGGATCCGGTACCCGGTCAGGGGTCGCCCCACGTAGGTGGTGGGCCCCGCCGCCGCCAGCTTGAGCCAGAAGTCCCAATCCGCCGAGTGCCAGTTCTCCTCGTCCAGCCCGCCCACCTCAAGCGCCACGCCGCGACGAAAGACGGGGGCGGGGACTGCGATGAAGTTCTGGACCAGCAGCCGCTCCACGACGAACTCCGGCGACGGGCTGCGGCCCTCGGGCAGCGGGCATCGCCACAGGTTGAGCCGCGCGCCGGCCGGGTCGACGAACCAGGACGGGCTCATCAGCAGGACGGCCTCGGGGTCGCCCGCGACGGCCGAGCGTGCCGCCTCCAGGCGCCCGGGGAGCCAGACGTCGTCGTGGTGCAGGAAGCAGGCGTACCGGCCGCGGCCGGTATGTAAGCCCTCGTTCATGCTGGCAATCCAATTCCCCGTGTGCGAGCGGGCGATCACGCGCAGGTCCAGGCGACGCCGATAGGATTCGAGGATGGCGATCGTGTCGTCGGCCGACCCGTCGTCGACGACGACGACCTCGACGCCGTCGTCTGCCTGGGCGGCGACGCTGTCCAACGCCGCCTTCAGATACACTCCGGCGTTGTATGTCGTCATCGCTACGGTGAGCCACGGGGCGTTCATCGCTCGATCCTCGAGTCGGACAAGAGCAGACCTGTCGGGTCGGCTGAAGCTGGATGGTCCCGTTGACGTCCCGCATGAGGATGAAACGGCCGCGGGCGTCCCCGATCCCCGCCCGCCGCGCGTGACCATGGTCGCCGACGACTCGACCGACGGGCGCCCGGCCACGCTGCCTGGTCTCGCCTCATACCACACCTTACCGCAAAAATTTGTATAATATATATTCATTATCTCCATACAGACGCTCAAAGGATTCCGGGTGCCCTGCCGCCCAGCCTCCGACCTGCCGGTAGGCATCCCACCCCGCCGGGCTCGAGGCCTCGCGCGCCCGCGTCACGACGAGCGAGACGCCCATCTCGTGCAGGTATCGGGCGAGCCATTCGTAGGAGGGCACCTCCCTCGGCTGGCGGAGGTCGTACTGCCGTCGCGCCCCGAAGAACGGGTGGCATCGATAGTCGAAAAGGCCAAGGCGTATCGGCCGATCGGACGGCGGCATTCGGCCAAGGAATTCGAAGACCCCGGTCCCGTACATGGCGTCGTAATTACGCGCGAATCGGGCGTCCCAGGAGTCCGAAAGATGTCGGATCGAGACGACCGTGCCGACGGCCGCCGCGAGGGCAACACCGATCGAGAGAACCATTAATTTAAGATGTTTAAATTTTATTAAATTTATAAATATAAATATTAATACAATATTAATTGATATGCCGGTATCGACAGCCCAGTCCACCCCTCGGCCGTTGTCCACGAAGGCGAACTGGTAGGCGGCCGCGGCGAACAGGGCCGCCCCCGGAGGCCACGAGAGCGGGCGGCGCGATCGGGCGACCAGATCCTGCAGACACAGCGCCAGCGCCAGGATCGCGACGCTGAGGAAGCTGAGCCCGTAGCGGGCCGGAGTGTAGGCCCAGCGGAGGTGATTCAACGTGCCGGGCACGTCCTCCAACGCCATTGGCGTGACGGCGAGGACGGCGCCCGAGCCCGCCAGGATCAGCGCGAGGGCCAGCCGCTCGGGGGGGCCGGCGGGGGCCCGGCCCCCCCAAGCGCCGCTCACCGCGAGCCAGGCGACCGTGGCCGGGGCCGCAATAACTGCGACGAGGTGGGCTGGCCCGGTCATCTTCCACAGGGCCTCCAAGGCCAGCGGCCAAACCTCGGGCTGACCATTCCCCACAAAAGTAGTTCTCAAAATATTGGGATATTCTTTACTTAAAGAATCGCTACTACGGTTCAAGCCCATCGGGAACAAGGGTGTACCGCTCACGACCAAGTTGCGTGCGTACCAATAACCGCCGAGGATGAAGGATGCGGCCGCACCGGCCAGGATGACGAGGACCCCGGCTCGCCACCCCCGCAGGCCCGCGACGAGCAGGGTGATCGCGCACCAGACCACGGAGGCGTAGCCCAACGCGTAATATTTGATGCCGCATAGCAGACCGAGGCTGGCCGAGAACAGGACGAGGTCGACCGGCCTGCCGGAGCGGGCATGTCGCAGGCCGTAGTTCGCTGCGGCGACGAGCAGGGCGGCGACGGCCACGTCATTCTCGGTGTCGGCGAGCTGATTCATGACGACGCAGTTCGCCACCACGGCGAAGGCCGCCGCGTGGCGGAGGAACCCGGTGACGCCGATGGCCGCGGCGAGCTCTAGGGCGCCGAAGGCAAGCAGCAGGGTCGCGGGGGTGTTATTGAGCGTGATCAGGAAGTCGCCCTGGAAGGGGGCCACGGCCCAGAGTCCCAGGATTTCGTTATTCCCCGGATTCGGCCAGTGGCTGCTCCCGTGCGCGTAGAGGCTACGCGCACGCAGCCAGTAGTCGACCAGGGGGGTGTGGTACATCAGCGAGTCGAAGTCGCCTTGGAACTCGAGCAGACCTCGGGTGACGACATGACTGGCCCAGAAGGCCAGGAGGGCGGCCCAGGCTGCCTTCAGCCAGGTTGGCGGGGGATCTTTCCGCGCGACCAGGCGGGGGTTGTCCACCGGACGATCGGGCCGGACCCGCCGGTATACGGCCAGAACCGCGAGGGCGATCGCTGGCGCGCCTAGCACGAGGTTCCATCCCGACAATCGGCGACAGAGTCCCAGGAGTACCGCCGTCCCGACGATCCAACTCCAACTGATGACGATGGAATGCACGACCACAGCGGCTGCGCCACGCGGGTCGAGGCGCCGCGCGAGCGAGACGGCGGCCAGGATAACCGTCGCCGTCGATGCCAGCCAAGCGATTGCCGTTAAGGTCGCCACAAGATCTCGTCAATCGTTGGAAAAACGAGGGCAGAATCGGGATCGGTTGGGGTCGGGCTCGGCGAGCCGAAGTTCATGTGGGCCGGGCCGCATCTCGGTCCGGTGATCGTCCACGCGTCAATCCCCAACGTCGTCCATCGGCGGGCCGGGCCGCGTCCGCCCGGCGTCCATGCGGAGCATCCCGAGCAGGAAGCTGCCGGCAATCGTCTGCGAGCCGAGGACCATCGCCGTCAGGCCCCAGAGCGCGAAGCGGAGCGTCACCCGGGGTTCGAGGGCGCCGAACTGGCTGCCGGCCCACTCGGCGGACAGCCACAGGTTTGCCCCGAGCCCTGCGAGGAGCAGGGCAAGTCCGGCGATCAGGCCACGCTCGAGGTCGAAGCGCTTGAGAACCTCCTGGGCGGGGCCGTCCGTCGGTAGAAGGCCGCTGGTCCAGGCGTGCGTCTTGGCGTGGGCCCACATCCAGGCCAGCTGGTGGCCGAGCAGGATCATCAGGGCTCCGAGGAGCATGGTATGGATGTCGAGGACGGCCGGGCCTACGCGCCGCCAGCCCGGCGTCAGCCATGCCATCAGCGCCAGCCCGGGACCGGCCAGCATGCCCGCGGGGACGAGGTACAGCCAGGTCGGGCAGAGGAGCAGGAGCAAGCGGAGATGTCGCCAGCCGTCTCGGAAGCTGCGCAGATGGGGCCGGCGGTCTCGGCCGTCGGGGTGCAGGACGACCGGTACCTCACCGATCGCCTGACCGGCGAGGCAGGCCTTCACGACCATCTCGCTGGCGAATTCCATCCCGTCGCTCGCCAGCTTGAGCCGCTCATAAGCGCTCCTCTGGAAGCCACGAAGCCCACAGTGGGCGTCGCCGATCGGGCTACGGAAGAAGAGGTTAAGGATCCCCGTGAGGACGGGGTTGCCGACATAGCGGTGGTGCCACGGCATGGCGCCCGGCAGGATGCCGCCGCGGAAGCGGTTGCCCATGACTAAGTCGTCGCCGCGGCGGAGCCTCTCGACGAACGGGGCGAGACGGGTGAAGTCGTAGGAGTCGTCGGCGTCACCCATGACGATGTATGTTCCGCGGGCGGCTTCAATCCCTGCGCGGAGCGCGGCCCCGTAGCCCCGCCTGGCCACCTGGACGACGCGGGCCCCGCCGGCCCGGGCGATCTCCCGAGAGCCGTCGGTGCTGCCGTTATCGGCCACGATAACCTCGGAGGCGATTCCCAGGTCCGCCAGGGCCCCCCGCGCCTTCTCGACGCAGATCCCGACGGTGCGAGCCTCATTCAAGCAGGGCATCACGACGGACAATTCGATGTCGCCGCGAACGTCGAAGGAATCGCGTGCGAGCCGATGTTCGATCGAGACCGGAGCTTGGCTCATGACATGCCCTCGGAGGGTCTTGAGACGTTCACCCGTGCCGGTGACCTCAACCCGGATCGGGCGACGGGCTGGCCGACATGCCGGGGGCCGCCCGGATCTCCCGGCCGTGGCTCTTCCTGATCGGAAACCTCGTGAGCAGGATCAAACAGGCGGCGATGACGAGGACGGCGTAGAAGACCGGCTTGGTTGTTCCGGTGCGGCCGCCTTCCGAAACCGACATCTTCCTGTAGCGGTCCAACCTCCCCTCGGCGAGCCGTAGGATCTCGTCGAGGCGATGCAGGCCGCCCTTGACTTGCGAGTATCTGTTCGCGTCGGCGTCATACACGAGCGTCCCTGGGCCCGGGGCTAATTCGAAGCGTCCCGCGTCGACGTCGGCGTTCACCTCGATGCGACGGACCTCGACACTCGTACTGCGGTCCGAGCTCCCCGAATGGGGATCGATGGCGGACCTCCGGATCTTCCAGGGGAGCCAGACCTCTGGCAGAGCCTCCCGGTAGTCGGACAACTCATATGTGGTCGCCGTCGGGAACCCCTCCGGTCGCCACTCACGCCTCCTCATGGCGAATCCGACGGACGGATCGAGCCAGATCCTGTCGACGGGCGGGCGCTCGATGACGTAGCACCACGAGCCTCCGACCCGTTCCAGATCTCTGGCGATGCGGCAGCGGGTGTCGGACAGGACGCGGGGCAACGGGTAGGGCACGGCGACTCCGGCGGGGACCTCCGTCGCGTCGCCGGGCGGGCACCACCCGAGGCATTCGAGAAGGAACTCGTGCTTCAGTTTGAACGCGTACCTGCCGGCGCCCCCCTCAAGCCTCTTGGCGAAGAAGAAGTGAGGGTAGTATTCCAAAATTAATTTACCATTATAGAATATTATGTTGTAATTTATATCTAAATTTTCTTCGAAACCTTCACCGCTATGGATGGAGCTGACGAACCGCGACGCCCCCGAAGTCTGCACGATGCGGCGGTTGACAGGGGTCCCTCGCTCCGGCGACCCCTTCGTCGAATCTCTGGCCGTATACTCGACCATCAGGTCACGGAGGCGGTCGTGGGAGATCGAGACAATGTTGCGTATCTGCCCGAGCGAGAGGCGGGGCGGGGGGGCGTCGGGGGCATCGTAGCCGGCCGCCCCGCCGCAGAGGCAGAGGCAGAGGCAGAGGATCCACGGGGCCAGGCTCGCGGGCAGCATGCCGGTATTCCGACCTCTCATGACGCGGCCTCGTGGGCTGACTGGGGACCGCCGACCTCGGCCGGCCTACCGGGACATTCCATTGCAGCGACGTCGTCAACCCTCGCCGTAAGCCGCGCTGCGCCGCCCCGCCCGATGTCGCCGGGCGAGCACGAGGCCGATCAGGCCAGCCGCGGCGGCGCCGGCCAAAGCGATGCCAAGGATGACGAGCCGCCGCGAGCGGGCTTGGGACTGGCGCTGCTCTCTGTCCCGCAATGTCTGCTGGATCGTAGCCTCGAGATTGGCCGCGTCGCTCGGCATCGTGTACTCGATGAACTGATTTTTCCCCGCGACGTCGGGCAGCATCGAGGCGTCCGCGACCTTCGTGCCGGACGCGATATGGAGGGTGAATAGCGAATCCGGGACGTCGTTGACGCGGACGCTGCGCACGGAATATTCGCTCGTATACAACGGCCTGCCGCGGTATGGCTCGGCCGCCGAGGGGGGGGCGATCGACTCTCGCCGGCCAGCGAGCGGCAACCATATGCCCGGAGCGACCTCCGCGAAGTTGCGATTGGTCCTCCGCTCTTTGATCGCCCCGGACGGGCGATCGTACAGCTCGCGCTTCCTGATGCCGTAGTTCGTCCGGGGGTCGAGCCAGAGCTTCTCGTGGCCGGCCCGCTCCACGACGGCGCATGGGAACCCATCGGCGGCCTCGGTGCCGTCGCGGATTTCGTACCCGCCCGCCTCCTTAAAAGCCTCCGGGAACCGACCGGATCCGCCGTCGAAGCCTCGGTCGGCGGGGACGGCCAGCGGCCTGCCAATCTGCTCGAGATAGTCCTGGCGAAAGTTCTGCGAATAGCTGCTGAAGTTGCCAGACCCCAGCACGGCAGCCTTGCCATCCGGCTGCATCTGGCGGAACTTCTCCCCGTCGAACGCCGCCTCGATCCGGAGCCTACTCCGGACGGCGATTCTCCGCCTCTGTCCGACCTTCCCCTCGCCACTGGTCACCGGAGGAGGGGGGGGGCTGCCCAGGGCTTTCTTCTGCTTCTCGAGGAATTCTCTGACCTCCCGACCGCCGTAGGCCACGTCGTAGTCCGGCTCAACGTCCGGGGCGATCACGGTCTCGTAGTCGGCTCCTAATCTTTTATAATACAACTTATTTAATTTGTAAGCAAACACGTTGATATATTCATCTACATCTACATTCAGCAAATAACGCTTGACTGCGTAATCGTCCGCGAGGACCTTATGCGACTCCTCGTAGTCGACCAGGAGGCCGGTCACCTTGTCCCACTGGCGGGCCATCGTGTTGGCCACCTCATCGAGTCGAGGCGATTCCCCGGCGGCGCCGCGGGAGGTCGCCGCGGCGAGCGCGGCCAGCGCGAGCGGCGCGACGCGGAGGATCGCCAAGGGCCGACGCGAGCCGAGGACGCGTCGCAGCGCGAGGGCGGCCAAGAGGACTACCACCGCCGCGCAGACCATGCCGGAGTACCCTCCCGGCATCGCATCCGACGGGACAAGCAGGTAGCCGGTCCAGGTCTTCTCGAATTTCTCCCATGGCACGACGCTGACGATGGCCGTCGTCCCGTCGATCATCTCCAGCCCGTCGGTGCTCGCCGCGGTGAGGACTACGTAATGGCCCGTTCCCTTCCCCTCCTCCTCGGCGTGGGCGATGGCGGGCAGGAGTACGCCTCGCAGGTCCCGGGGCGTCGCCTTCACGATCACCGTTCGTAGGCCGAGGGAGTCGGAGCACCGCCTCAAGTCGGCCAGGCCGGTCCCGTCGCGTGCCACAGGCAGGAGGGAGTCGACGGTTCGATAGTCGACATTCAGACCCCTCAGGCGGAGCATCATGTAGAGCGCGTTGATCCCGCAGCTATTGGCGTCCCTCCACGTCCTGTCATTCTCCGCGACGGCGTGGGGTCGCCCTACCCCTCCTCGCCGGTCGTGCCCGAGCCCCTCACCACCGGGATCACCGGTCACCAGGGCTAGCACGAGGGCTACCGGCACGAGGCTTCCCATAGCGGCCGACTCCTCTGAGTTCGACGTACGATTCGGGCCGTCCCAACCAGTTTGGTCCGGCGATCGGCCGGCCCTCGTTCTGCAAGAGCCCGTGAGCGGATGGCGCGGGCCCCGCGACCTGCGCCTTCCGCTCCGGGACGATCTGACCACGGGACCGCTACTGCCGCGGGCTCGGGGTCACGGGGTGCCGCAGCCGGTCAGGACGTAATACCCGCATGAGGTATTGGCGTTGGTGCACCACTCCGAGTGCGCGTAGTAGGGCGAGCCGCTCGAGTCGCCCGCCATCGAGTTGTAGACGGGACAAGCGTTACCCGCGGGCCCCCCGCCGCAGCCGTTGGCCCCGATAAAAAGGCCATACACGCAGGAGCCGCCCTTGACGTCGGCGGCCTCGTCGTCCGACACGACCTGCGGGGCCGCGACGAGGAATCGCTCGCCGTAGGTCGCGGCGGCGAGCAGCCCCAACGCAACGATCCATGCCTTGGCATGCTTCATCTGAACTCCCTCCTTCTACCCCGATTGGGGTCCCGGAAGTAGCCCACCGGGCACGAGCCAGGTGGTCAATGGCTACCAATCGCCTCCCCAACGAGGTCGGTCCCCCTCAGTCCCGATGCTTGCAGCAGTACCTTCACCGCGTGGGAATAAGGGCAGTAGTGGCCGGGGATGGATGCGGCTCCGTAGTCGTCGATGCGGTCATGGAGCCAGCGGATCGCACGGGTCGTCGCCGCCCGGTCGGGCGTGAGTTCCTCGGGCATCAGGGCGAGCCACTCCAGTTGATGTCCCGTCGCCAGGATCCTCTCCCATCCGCCGTCCGGGCCCGCCGTCCCGGGATCATCGGATGCGTCGCCTTCGAACCATCGCAACGACCAAGCCCCGCTGGCGGGTTGGTAGCGGCCCGCCCTGGCGACGGCATCCGCCAGGGCGGCCTTAACGGATGACCGGACCTCGCTCGAAAGGATAGGAATTCGGGAGTCCACCCTTATTATGATCGAAAGAGAATATAACCAATGCGTTGCAGCGCACGTACGCTTGCGATCCAGGGGCCTGTCGATCAGCTCCTTACACAAGTCGTCGAGGCTCCACTTCCTGTTGAACTTGTCGCACCAGGTCCTTCGCGGCGGCAGGTATAGGGCGATCGCGATCGCGGACCACTCGATCTCCTTCTGCTTCGTGTCGAAGTTCGCCAGCATGTCATCAAGGATGGCGCCCACCGAGCGCGTCCCCCCCTCGGTGGTGACCGGCCGGGAGAGCGGGACACCGGCCTCGGCCAGGGCGGCCAGGAGTTGGCCCTCGTGAGCCTGGCGCTCCCGCTGCCGAGAGCCCCCCTGCTGCTCCATAGGCCGGCCCCGTATACCGTAACGCGTGTCGACCAGCGCAGGCCCCCCGAGCAACCGGACGCACCTTCCGTGCGTGAGTACGGATTCGAGGATCGTTCCATCGGACGATATGCCCGCGTCCCTGAGGGAGGCGTTGGCGCCGAACAGGCGCAGGACGTGTAGCAAATCCGGAAGGGTGTCCGCTCGATTGGCGCTGACACGATCGAGCGCCGCACGCACGCGGTCGCCATCCAGTCCGGTGACGCGATGGACCTCGGGCCGGACCGCCGCCGGCGGGGTATCCGCGCTCGCGATGCCGCCGGGGCGGCCACCGGGCGTGACACTCGCCACCCCGCGCGATCCGCCGCCTCCGCGGGCGAGCAAGAGCGCAGGGGCGACCGAGCCCGCGGCGAGGACCGCCCACAGGGCGGTCCTCGTGAGGCCACGGGCCCTCGCGGACAGAATCCCGAATGAGCGTGCTGGGGTGGACTGCGACATAATTCGCAATCGCCTAGGTGCCGGGGAAAGCGATCAGGCCAATGCTAGCCGCACGAACTGATCATCTGAGATGACGGTCGCCTCATAATAGATCGCGCTGCCATGCTTTCTCAAGCGCATTCCTGCGAATTTTCCTAAAATTCTTCTCGAATGACGGCTTTTTTACAGTAGTTTCGCCGCTCGCAATCTGAGACTTCTCGCCCACCCCGACAGGTTTTCGACGTAATCCCTAGGCGGGCAGCGAGTTGGTTGCGATTTCGGCGTGGGGCCGGGGTGGGCGGCTGTCGGAGACCTTCTCCCCGATCCGACGAGGCCGGTTCAGAGCCCCGGCAACGGGCCGTGGCGGGCCACTCGCCGCAAGTCCAAGCCGTTCATGCCCTCCGCGGTTGTCGGGTTCAGCGAGAAGTCTCCGCAATCTTGCCCTATCACCAGCCGATCGCCCATCTCGTGCAGCCGATCAGATGCAATCGGTCGACATAAGCCAATGCGCCGAGTCGGGGCATCGGAGCATGGCGGCCCTATCCGGCAGGCCGTGGGGAAGGCCATCGAGTCCGCCCGGTCACCAGGCACGGGCCGGCACGCCCACGGAGGCCAGCCCCCGCCGCTGCCGGAGCCGCGTCCTGACCGCGTTTTCTCCAGCGTGCGGTCGACCGTGGCCGGGTCGATCTTCGCCCCGGCGAGCTCCCGGGCCCGGCTCACCGCCTCCCGCCAGGCGGCGAGGGCAGGGCCGCATCGGATCGCCGGGACGGCAAAGGGGCGGACGGCGAAGGGGGAAGCTTCACGCCGAATGGATCTGACTCCGGTCCCGGTGCCGCTTCCTGAGAGCCCTGAGTGGGCGTCGGGACGACCGGGGACGACCATCCCATCCCCGACGCCTCGCGCAGGAGCTGGTCCAGCCTCCGCTCGACGATCTCCCCGCGCGCCTCGACCCGCCGACGCAATAGCTCGCGCACCCGCCTGAGGTCCGCCTCGACGCGCGCAAGGCCGGCCGTGCGACGCTCCTGCTGGGCGTCGAATTCTTCCTTCAGGAGCGAGGCGAGCTCCTCCTTGATCCTGGCACGCTCGCCGTCGCTCTCCGCGCGCGAATACCGCTCCAGCAGGGAGTCGGCGTTCTGCTTCCGCTGCCCCTCACTGACCGGGACATCGACACCTGCCGGAGCGGGCTGGGCCGACGACGCGCGTCGGGTGCCCCGCGTCGCCTCCGTATCGTCCCGGCCCGCGGCGTTTTGGGCCGGCACCAACGCGGAGGCCCCCAAACCGACGACCAACGCACCTGCCGCCAACCCGGCGAATCTCATGGCTTCCCCCCCCCCCATTCGGGTACCGATCGTCCGCCAAATCGCTCTTCTCATGGCTTCCCCCCCCATTCGGGTACCGATCGTCCGCCAAATCGCTCTCACGGCGACGGCGCGCCGAGCTCGCGCTCGATGGCCTCGAGCCGCCGCCTCGCGTCCCGGAGCAGATCATCGACCGGGTCGGCCGGACCCGCCCCGGGGCCTTCCACCGCCCCCGGTATGCGGGCGGAAGCATCCCGGCCATCTCGCGACGCCCGCCCCTCCTCCGGGGGGCGAAGCGACGGCGGCCTGCGGGCCGCCGACCAGCTGACCAGGCCCAGGGCCGTCAGCACGATCGCGGCAATGGCCAGGCGGAAGAACCGCCCCCGCCGGCCCGAGGGGCGGCCGGCCTTCAGGGGGGCAGGCGGCGCGACCTCGCCGGGCCGCTGCAGGTGCGCAAGGCCCCTGCCGATCCGTTCGGCCACTTCCGCGGCGGCCCCGGGCCGGTCGGCCGGGCGCTTCGCGTGCAATTGCTCGATGAGCCCGGCCAGCCAGGTCGGGACGTCAGGATTGACCTGGCGGACGGGGCGGGCCCGCTCGTCGCAGACCCGCCGCAGCACGGCGACCGCCCCTTCGGCCCGGAATGGGGCGTGGCCCGTGCACATGGCGTAGAGGACGCTGCCCAGGCTGAACAGGTCCGCCCGGTGGTCCACCGCCTCGCCCCGCGCCTGCTCCGGCGCCATATACTGCGGCGTGCCGGCGATCACGCCGCTACGGGTCAGGCTGGCGTCGTCCGCGGCGCGGGCCAGGCCGAAGTCGGTCAGCCTGACCCGCTCGACTCCGTTCTCCAGGAGGATGTTGGCCGGCTTGACGTCCCGGTGGACCAGGCCCTGCGCGTGCGCGGCGGCCAGGCCCAGGGCCGCCTGCATGCCGATCCGCAGGACCTCCCTAACCTCCAAGGCCCCGCCGGCGTCGAGGCGCTCCTGGAGCGAGCGGCCGTCGACGAGGGCCATGACCAGGTAGGGCAGCCCCTTCCACTCGCCCACCCCGTGGATGGGGACCACGTGCTCGTGGACCACCGCCGCGGCGGCCCGGGCCTCGCGGGCGAACCGCTGCCGGGCCGACCCGCTGCCGGCGAAGTGCGGGGCCAGGACCTTCAAGGCGACGGTGCGACCCAGGGCCTCCTCGACGGCCTTCAGGACGATGCCCATGCCGCCGCACCCGAGGACGGCCGTCACCGCGAAGGGCCCGAGCCGGCCCAGGTAGGACGCGTCGTCGGGGGGGTCGAGGAACTCGAGCCCCGGACGATCGGCCGGCTCGGCCGGCGATCCCGAGACGATGCGTCGGAGCTCGCCCCACCAGGATTCACCGGCCGCCAGGCCCTCGATCACCTTCTGGCAGGCGCCGCAGCCCCCGAGGTGCCCCTCCGCCTCCGCCACCCGCTCGGCGGCGAGCCGCCCCTCCAACAGGAGCCGGAGCCTGTCCGGGTCGCAACGGCCGTTTTGTCGGGTCATGATGCGTCCCCCGTGAGGCCCCCGGCCCCCTCGACTTCCGCGATCTCCCGCCGGAGCCGGGCCATGACCCGGCTCTTGCAGTGGTAGACGTTGCCGACGGTCGTCCCCAGCTCGACCGCCACCTCCGGGGCGGGGCGTCCCTCGACGCCGGCCCGCCAGAACGCCGACCAGGTCAGCTCCGTGAACTCGCCCCGCACGCGGCCGGCCGCCCAGTGCAGGAGCCGCCGCCGGTACTCGGCTTCGAACAGCGCGGCGTCTGCCGCGTCGGCATCCGGGTGGGCCTCCAGGAGCCGGGCCGCCCCGGTGGCCCCCGTGCCGCGAGGCTGGCGGGCCTGCCGGGCCAGCAGGTCGGCTATGAGGTTGCGGGCGATGCAGAACAGCCAGCCGCGGAAGCTGCCACGCGTCGGGTCGAAGTCCCCGCGGCCCATGGACCGGGCGACGGCCTGGAAGACGCCCTGGACCAGGTCCTCGGCGTCCGCGTCCTGGAGGCCCCTCCCCCTACCCGCGGAGTAGATCAAGGGGCCGTAGAGCTCCGTGAAGGCCCCCCAGGCACGCCCGTCCCCCAGGTCACGCAGGCGTAGCAGCAAGCTCGGACGCGTCGCGGGCGGCTCGGCCATCCATCACCTCCCCAGTACTATACGGCACCTCCCCGGAAACCTGAGTGGGATCCCCGGCCCCTGATGCGGCGACTCGCCGCTTGGCGGCCGATTCGAGTTGGGGCCTGAGCACACCCTTGCGGGCGAATCCATTAGAATCAGCGGAAGCGTCCCTGCCCGGGATGGTCGATTCCCAGATCGACGACGTGGAGCAATTAGTCGGCCGTTCTGCCGGTTATCTACCCCGCGGGGCCGATAGGCGACACCGATCCGCCTGGGGGCGGTTAAGCGGCGTTGCATGTGGAGGCGGACGATGCGGCGGGCGGCGGCCTCGTCACGTCCACCAGCCAATCGCCGAGCAGGTCGGTGCCGGCCTCGATGGTGTCGGGATTGGAAGGAAAGGCACGGTTAAATCATAATTCGTTCGACTTCGTCGAGCGTGATCTGGTCGCCCGTCCGGTCGTAGAGCTTGGTGGTCTTGGGACTCTCGTGGTTGGCGATCGCCTGGGCGTTCTCGATGGTGCCGCCGTTTTCGAGATAGGCGGTGATGCCGGTGGCCCGGAAGGTGTGGCAGCATACGCCTTCCGATAAGCCTGCCGCTTTGGCCCGGCGTTTGGTCATGCGGAGGGCGTCGTTGCTGTCCATCCGCCGGTCGGTCAGCTTCTGCGACTTGCCCGCCGCCGAGCGGAAGAGGGGGGCTTTCTTCTCCCCGGCGATGCCCGCCGCCTCGATGTAGGCGTGGAGGTAGGCGTCGGCGTTGTGATGGGCGGGCACTTCATGCCGCTTGCCGCCCTTCTCGTGCAGGCGGAACCAGGCCCGCCTGCCTTCGGTGAAATAATCCTCCACCTTCATGCCGAGGGCGGCCCCGACGCGGGCGAAGCTATAGACCATGACGCCGATCAGGGCCCGGTCGCGTAGGTCGATCAGGGTGGCGGTGTCGATGCTGTCGAGCAACTGGCGGGCCTCCGCCGCCGTCAGCACGGGCGTCTTGCCGCGTTTGACGCTGTACCTGGGGCCTTTGACCGAGCTGGCCGGGTTGAAGGGCAGGACGCCGCCGCTGGTCAGCCAGTCGAAGAGCATGCGGATGGCGGCTAGGTACTGCTTGACAGTCGGTGCCGAATGGCTGGCGGTCAGCCCTTCGATGTAGGCGGCGACATGCACCGGCTCGATATGGGCGAGGCTCAGGCCGTGCCGCTCGCACCAGCCGAAGAAGCCGCCAACCGCCTTGGCGTAAGCTCGCCGCGTGTTCGGGTTGCGGATGGTGGCGGTGAAGAACTCGATGAAACGCCGGGCCGCTTGATCTCCGGCGTCGGCGATGACGGCGGGCAGGACGAATCCGCCGCCTCGGGCGGCGATGCCGCGTCCGGCCGGGAGGATGTCGGTCCGTGCCGCCTGGACGTGCGGCCCGTATCGCTGTGTCGGGGTATCGTCCAGGGCGAGGGTCAGTCGCGTAGCCCCCTTGAGCAGCGGTCGGATCACCTCGGTCGGCAGGCGCCGGGCGATGCGATCGGCCCGCTTACCGGCCGCTGCGACGGCGACGTAGCAGGGCTGATACTGGCCGCCGAGCTTGGCGGCCCTGATCCAGGTGGTGACGGTCCGCCGGCCCCGGGCGAGGACGGCCCCGAGGAACAACAGGGCGAGCCTCGGAGCGGAGCGGCGATCGAGCGCCGCGGCGAGCCAGGAGAACCACTGGCATGGGACGGGCAGCGGGTGAGAAGATGTCATCAGGGGCCGGCTCCGCTCGGGTGTCTGGCTGGCTTGGTAACCGCCATCGTCCCGGTCGGGCCGGCCCCCGTCTACTCGATGCTCGCTCGGCAGCGGAGGGGCGATTGCAGCACAACGAGCGATACGAGACAGTCATGGGCAGCGACGTTGACCGCGACGGCATGTTCGCGGAGCTGTGGGAGCGCAGCCCGCCGCGGGAGTTGACCCTGTGGGCGTTCTACTCGGATGCCGATGGCTCGTTCGAGTTCGAGCGTTATCGGGACGATGTCCCGCCCGAGGTCGAGGCGTGTGGTTCCACCAGGAAGCGAGGCGGCGCTTGCCCCCGAGTCCAGACGCATGATCTCGCGGCGTGCATAAAATCGCGGAAAGTGCAGTTAGGAGGTCCGAACCGATGCAGACCGCCGTTCCTGACATCCTGCGGGTCGTCCACGCCGCCGCGGCGGGGACCACAGGCGAGGTCGAGGTGTCCGTCGTCATGCCCTGCCTGAATGAGGCCCGGACCGTCGTCCGTTGCGTCGAGAAGGCGCGGCACGCGTTCGAGGGCCTGGGATTGTCCGGCGAGGTTGTGGTGGCCGACAATGGCAGCACCGACGGCTCGCCCGAGCTGGCCCAGGCATCTATCTGCGGGATTCTCGGATCATCGATCGGGTCTCGGCCCGGCTCAAGGCAGGAATGTTCTACTGGCGCAAGATAATCCAGCCGGGCACTGTTGCCCCTTGAGGCACCCGGCCCACTCGGGAGCTGTACCAATGCGGATGCGTCGTGGTTTCACGCTCATTGAACTCCTGGTCGTCGTCTCGATCATCGGTATTCTCGTCGCCCTGCTATTGCCGGCGGTCCAGGCGGCGAGAGAAGCGTCCCGCAAAGTCCTTTGCTCCAACAACTTCAAGCAGCTTGGCCTGGCCCTGCACGGGTATCATGGCACGTACAACTCGTTCCCCATCGGCCGGACTGGACTCTACTACACCTACCCATCGAAAGACCCCAACCGCCGGACATGGTCGTTGGGCCTCTTGCCCTATATCGAGCAAGGGCCCCTCCAGAATGCCTTCAATTTTGCCCTCTCGTTCTACGAACCGCAGAATCAGACGGCCGTCAACATTCAGGTCGCGACGTTCGTCTGCCCGAGCGACATGCCGTGCATCCAGGAGCCCTGGTCGTCGGTCCCGAGGGTCAAGGGCAGCGTCGCGGCGAACTGGGGGAACACACATTACTTCCAAGGCGAGGCGAATCGCGGAGCCGATGGCCCTGTCCCATTCAATGGCCCAAATGGGAAGTCCACCTTTACAGGGGCACCCTTCGCCGGCAACTTGAGCTTCGGTCTCAATACTTTCTCGGACGGAACCTCGGGTACCATCCTCCTCGGGGAGGTGATCATCGGCCAAAATTTGGTGGTGGCCGACCATCGCGGCGACCTATTCAACGACGACCGTGCCTGCGCCATGTTCATGACGTACACGACGCCGAACTCGAAAATCCTCGACCAGATGGGGGACGACATCTACTGCGGCCAGGGCTATGCGAATAACCCGCCGTGCAATGGCGCGAGCCCGGCGTTCAACGCCTCGAGGAGCCGGCATCCCGGCGGCGTCCACACACTGCTCGGCGACGGTTCAGTTCGATTCGTCAAGGATTCGGTCGACATCCAGGTTTGGCGGGCCCTCGGCAGTCCCAGCGGAGGCGAGATCCTCCCGATCAATTATTGATAAGACCACTCACCGACCCTGCGGGCTCCAATTTCACCGGCAGCGATCTGAGCTATGCCGATTTTCGCGGGGCGAACGTCCAGGGGGCGGTCTTCCAGAACGCCAACCTGTACGGGGCCAAGATGCAGGGGGTCGAAGCTCAGCAGGCGGATTTCCGGGGGGCCGATCTCAGGCAAGCCAACCTGGGCGGGGCGTATCTGGAAGGGGCGATGCTGCCGCAACCGGCGGCGGCTCGCCGCACGCCGTCGCCTTCGGAAATCGCCCGGCATCGCCGGCCCCCCGATCAGGGGCAGGCCAATGGGCAGGATCACGACCAAGCCGGCGAGCTGGACCATAGCCGGGGGCGTAGCGATGGGCGAAATGGGTATGCCGGCGGCGGCGTCTGGTCCAGGGTTTCCTATTGCCCTGGACGCTGCCGCCTGTTAATTTCCACATTCTGAAATTCCAACAATTTAGATTTTCAGATTTTTACGTACTTAAAATTCTAACTTGCGGGTTCTCGATGATCGTCACGGTGGCATCGTTCAAGGGCGGCGTGGGCAAGACGACCACCGCCGTTCATCTCGCGGCCTATCTCCAGGCGAGAGCCGGGACGATGCTGGTGGATGGCGATCCGAACCGCAGTGCGACCAAATGGGCCAAGCGGGGCCGCTTCCCTTTCCAGGTGATCGACGAACGTCAGGGCATACGCCGGGCGGGCGATTTCGTCCATACGGTCATTGACACCGAGGCTCATCCAAGCCGCGAGGACATGGAGGCGTTGGCGGGCGGCTGCGACATGCTGATTATCCCGTCCACACCCGACCGGCTATCGCTCGATGCCCTCGTGGACACCGTTGCCATCCTGCGACAACTCGGCAGTGACCGCTACCGTGTCCTGCTGACGATGATCCCGCCGCCGCCGAGCCGGGCCGGCGAGGCGGCTCGGGCGGTGCTGCAAGAGGCCGGCGTGCCGCTGTTCGCGGGCACCATCCGCCGTTATACGGCGTTCCAGACGGCGGCCGATTCCGGGGTCATCGTCTCCGAGGTCAAAGACCCACGGGCGGCGGCGGGCTGGGAGGACTATCAGAAAATCGGCTCGGAGGTCATGACGTAATGGGGAAATACAAGGGGCTGCTCGAAGACATCAAGGAAAAGCAGGCCGGCAACCCGCCCGCCGAGGATACCTCCCCCCCCTCCCCTGCCCCGCCGCCGGCCGACGAACCTTCGCCGAAGCGACCGGCTGAACGGCGGAAGCCGGGTCGGCCCAAGGGCGGCAAGAGCAGCAACCCGGAATTCGTCCAGACCACGGCTTACGTCGAGGAGTCGGTTCACATCGCGGTCAAAAAGGCCCTGCTCGATGTGAAGGACATGGATTACAGCAGCCTGGTAAATGACCTGCTGAAAAGGTGGATCAAATCCCGTAGCTAGCATTTTCCGTACATAGACTTTTATAATTTTGAAAGTCTAGACTTTTAAAATTCTGGCATTCTAAAAGTTAGACGGTTTTCCCGAAAAGCGGTCTGCCTCCTGGGCGAATATACGGATGGAAGCAAAGCCGAGGGGCCGTGCAATCCGATAGACCAATAGGCCGGCATACGGACAATGGCCGGGCGGTCTGACGGCTCTTTGCGGAGGTTCCTATCCGATGTCCGCTAACCATCCCGATTCCTCCTCGGCGAAGCCTCGCCGTACCCGGACGGCCGCAAAGCCGCCCGACCGCAAAGCCGTCCGTGCGGACGGACGGACCAAGGCAACATTGCTCCTGCCCGATCCGGTGGATTTCCGCCTGACCGCCATTGCGGCCAGCTTGAAATCCGACCGGAGTACGCTGGCCACGCAGCTTATTGACGCCGGCCTTCGCCGCTTCGCCCTCGATGCGGCCCTCCGGCAGCATGCCGGGGGAGAGCCGATGTCGGAAGCGGACGGGGCAGGGGAGCAACAGGCGGCGAGTGCCTAGCAGACTTCTAGCTTTTTCTGTATTTAGAATTCTAGAAGTCTAAAATTCTGCCAGTGGCGACGCGGCGGCATAGGGCAGTGGGCTAATCCGCAGACGGCCAAGTCCGGCCATCTGGCGCCACTCTTTGCGACCGACGGGAGCATCTGCAAGAATCCCGCGATACCCCCTTTTCTCTTTTCCCCCGTACCCCCTTCGGGGGCGGAGGGGGGGCAGCCGGCAAACGCGGCGAAGCCGCCACCGCTCAAGCAAACCGGCCAGTTTCGCCCCCACGGAATCTTGGGGGGAAACTGAGCCGGAACCAACAGCGGCCGGAGCGAAGCGACCGCAATTAGGCGACGGATCGGCGGGCGGCATGCCGGCACGGATGCCGGCAGGCCGTTCGCCCGTCGCCGATTCTTGCACCAGCGGACCGGGAGGGCGGCGAAGCCGGTCGCGGAGCGACGGAGCGAAGCGAACCCCGGAAGGCACGAGGTGCCGCTTGCGGCAGGTGCCCGAAGGGGCATTGAGGGGGATGCCGATTAAACGGCCGGAAATGGCCCTGGGAAGTGTTTGGGCGTCTTCTGGTAGGTATTCCAGTAGTCGGGAGCCAAAAGCCGCTGCAAGGGGTCTTGGAGGGGCAGGGCGGGGCTATGCCTTGCCGGGGGGCAGTTTGCCTTGGGCCTGGAGCAGTTTCCGCGTGTATGAGTCGCGGAGCAGCGTCATGCCGAACCGTTTCATCGGCCCCGGCTCGATCAGCTTCAGTTCCTCGGCATTGGCCTGGGCGATCGCCGCGGCGTCATGCTCGGCCTGTTGCTCTTTGGTCAGGCCGTTCCAGTAGCCGTTGATCAACTCCCCTTGCCGACGATCCTCGGCTTCTTCTTCCTGCTTGCGGCGGCGTTCGGCGGCAACCTGGCGTTCCTTGGCCTGCCTGGCTTCCTCACGCCTTTGCCGCTCGGCCTTCGGGACGAAGCCTCTGGGAGCGGCATGGCCGGTCTTGATGGCCGAAACCAACCAGGCGGCTGGGTCGGCGATCTTGGCCGGCTTCTTCTCGGTTAGCCAATCGAGGATTTCGATCTGCGACCGAATTTTTTCCTCGCCGTGCCCAGCCACAAGTTGCCGGGCGATTGCCTTAAATCACCACCACCCGTCTCGCGTTCTCTGTTGGTGTTGTTCTTGTTAAACATAGTCTATAAGTCTAGCTCTACTGTAACGGTTTCTCTCCCCGGATCGCGCCCGGGTCCGCTGCGGCGCGAGGTTAGGCCTTCGACTCGGGGGGCGGCTCGAAGTAAAGTGTCACAATTCCACCGCCTCCGGTATCAATGACCCGGGCGCTGCGGCATTCGGGGCACTCGGGAGGGGGCCGCTCGACCAGCCCGGGGACGAGCGGGATCTCGCACTGTACGCAGTCGAGTTCGCCGAGTTCAATGACGACCGGCTGATAGATCGTCCAACGAGCGGAGAGGATCTCAGCAACTCGACCAGCCACCCTGGCGATGAGCTTATCGGAGGAATCGCCCGGGACGCGACGCGAGCGGTCGCGCCAACGACGCCAACTATTGCCGTCTGCCTCGCGTTGCACGCGGAGCCTCAGGCAGCACCGAGGGCAGCTATAGAGCGTGAAGGTGCCGTCATCCTGCCAATCGATCGTCCCGACCGTCACGCTCTGCGTGAGGTCAATGTCGTCCCATTCGTGGCCGCACTCCTCGCACCGGAGCACTTGGTATAAGGGCATGACATCTGCCGCCTAACTCGTGTTCGGCCTCGGGCGTCGCGCGGGAAACTCCCCGGTGGCCTTGTGCCAGTGATAGATCCTCGACTCCTCGTTACGCCGCAGCACCCGCGTGACCTCCTCGGCGATCCGCTCCGGGCCGGGTGCCGGATGGCGGAGCAACCGCGTGAAGATCTGTCTCGCCTGCGACCCCGTGATCGCCGGGGTTTTCCCCCCCGACGCGTCGTCGTTCCAGGCACAGGAACCACAACGCCACCAGGCACAGCGTCATGTGGTGATGCCAGCCCACCCAACTCCGCACCTCGTAATGATCCAGCCCGACCTCGCCCTTGCCGGCTCCGAAGACCTCCTCGATCCGGTGCCGTTGCCGTTGGGCTCGGACCACCTCGGCCAAGGGGGCCTCGGGACCGGCGTTGCTCAGGGCGTAGTCGATCCGCGATTCGCCCACCGCGCGGATCACCACCAACCGCTCCTCCGGCCCGACACGCCTGTCCTGTTTGGTCCGGACCCGGACGGTCATCGCCTCGACCACCAGCGGCCCCTTCTCGCCGTCGCGGACCGTGATCCGCTCCCAACGAGACTCCGGCTGTCGTGCGGCCCAGGCGTCGGCCCTCACGAACGGCACCTCGCGGCGGCGGCCGACGCCGGCCTTCTTGCGGGGCGGGCGACGCCGCTCCAGGTCGCGCACCGTGGTGTTGCACGGCACGTCCAGGACATAACGCTCGGCGCGTTGACGCGGCGCGGCGCGGAACTCGGAGGCCCGGCCCAACTCGTCATCGCCCACGATCCAGCCGTGGGGCAGGCCGGGCAGGCTCCGGTCGAGCAGGTCCAACGCGATCCGCCAGGTCTCCTGGAACTTGACCTCCTCGGGGACGTGGCACTTCGTCCGCCGGGCCTCATCATCGGCCCAATCCTCGGGCAAATAGAGCCGGCGGTCCAGCGGCGCGTAGCCGGCCTCGGCGGCATAGGCCAGGAAGACACCGATCTGGCAGTTGTCGACCTTGCCGAGCCGGCCGCGCCACTGGCGATCGACGCCGCAGGACTCGGTCCCCTTCTTGGGGAAGCCGCTGGGATCGACGACGACGACGCCCTCGGGTTCGGCGAGCTCCTCACGGACATGGGTTCGCAGTTCGGCCATGACGGCCTCGTCGTCCCACTTGCCCGAGCCGACGAAGAACTGGACCGGCTTGCGGGCCAACCCGGCCTCGATGGCGATGGGCTCGCAGGTCTTGCGTTCGAGCCCGCCGAGCAGCCCACGTATGACCGTGGCGGCGTTGTCGCGTTGCTCGCAGCGATAGAACTTGGGGAGATAGCGTCGGAGGAAATCGGAGATCCGGTCGCTGCAGCCTCGGACGGTGTCGGCCGAGACGGTGGCGTCGTCCAGGAGGGCCTGGGCCTCGGGGTGCTCCAAGATTGACATCGCTTCAGCTCCCTGCGGTGTGCGTATCCTCCACGCACGTCAGAATATAAAGCCCGGCCCGCAGTGTCACGAAAAATCGGTTACAGTAGAACTAGGGAACGACACGAATTTCATAAGTCATTCTATACCAGCGACTTGCGAAATATTCCAGTCCAAAATCCGCTCCCCAAAGTGCGTGATCCCGGACCCCAAAGTGCGTGATCCCGGACCCCAAAGTGCGTGATCCCGGACCCCAAAGTGCGTGATCTCATACCTTAAACCGTGTGATGGCGGCGGTTAGCCTTGCAGCTCAATCGGTTCACGGAAGCTATGACGGGGTTAGGGCAGGGATGGCCGGCTCAGGGTTCAAGTTCCTGCTGGGCACCATGATGCACGAATAGGACGGAAACCGTATCGTCGCGTATTGTAAATATGATCATAAATACATAGAGACGACGGCCGTAGAGAAGTTCACGGATTTCGATCGGGAATTTGTCGTTTTCTGCGGCGATGGGGCAGCGTGTCGGGTGCGTTCGGAGGGTAGCGACTTTCTTGAGAAGGCCGTTGTACCAGCGTGCGGCGACAGTCGGCGAAGCGTTTTCGGTTTTCCAGCGGACGGTGGCACGAATCTGACGCTCGGCCGTCGCTTCGATGGCGATGCGGTAGGTCATGCGTCCGGGGATAGGTTGAACTCACGGCGGATGTCGGCGAAAACCTCGTCGGCGGGCCGGCTGCGACCGGCTTTCATGTCTTCGATGCCCTGGCGGATGCCTTCAACAACGCAGGCCTGTTCGGCTTCCTCTCGCTGCCGGAGCAACCGCAAGGCTTCGTCGATCACCTCGTCCTCCGAGGCGTACCGACCGCCCTGCATGATGGACCGGACGATCTGTTCTCGGTCGCTGGATGAATGGATTGTCATAACACGGTTTCTCCTTTGCTTTCCAGCCTATCACGCCCGGCCTTTTTTGCCAAGCCGGGTCCGCAGTAGCATGTATGATATTTGGTTCGCCCGGCCGGACTTACGACGGGCAACGATGCCGGATTCTACCGCTCCCGGCTTTGCTGCTGGCCGATCCATCCCTGAATCTGCTCGCGGGTGATCTCCCAAGGCTTCTCCTGGTCCAGCTTGGCGATGACGCCCCATTTGAAATCCTGATAGAGCCGCTGGGCCTCGCGGTCGCCGATGGCATCGGCGAGGATGGCCAAGGCGAGTTGTGCCGGGCCGGAGCCGCCGTATCCCCATTCGAGGCCGGTGGGCGAGTGGTTGCGGATGTCGAGTCGCATGGGCAGGGGGGACGTACCGCCATCGGGGGCGTGCCGCACGATTTCTGCACCGTCGTCGGTCCGCCTGCCGGTGTATTTTGCGGCCGGTTGGTCGGTCAGGCTGGCCCCGTCTCCGGCGGGTTGTTTTTAATTTCTCATATCATGAACCTTTGCACGCTCCCAATCATCGTTCGGTCGCTGATGCCCTATCTTGCCCGAAATCTCGGTGCATGCAACCGCCACCCGCTTCGTGGTCATCTATGGAAGCCCACCGGCCGGGGTCGTCGATTTCGCGGAGCTGATAGCCGACGCCGATCCGCCTGGGAGCGGTCGCCCGGCGTTGCAGGCAGTGGCGGACGATCTTGCGGGCGTCGGCCTCGTCAGCGGCGACATAGCGGACGGTTCGCCCGCGTGAGCCGATCCGGCCATAGGTCACGTCCACTAACCAGTCGCCAAGCAGGTCGGTTCCCGCGTTGATGCGGTAGGCCCGGAACCTACCTCGGGCCGGGTCGCATGCTTCCAGCCTGACGCGAAAGCTCTCCATGATGACCCCCTCCCTGGGTGCCCGGCCGGACGGTAAAGCAAACGGCCCTTACCTCAACCCGGGGGCGTCGTCGTCGCCGAGCAGCTCGGCGAGCTGGCCCCCGAAGTCGGACCGGTTGTCGTCGTAGATGGCCACCGTGTCGAGCTTGGCATGCCGGGTGAACTTCCGCACCCGGCGGACGTCGCCCCCGGTGAGGTCGAGGAGCCGCGTCGTGGCCTGGTGGCGGAGGCCGTGGGGCCGGGCCGCCGTCGCCAGCCCGGCCAGGCGGCCGAGCCGCCGGACCGATTCCCAGACCGTGACGTGCGAGAGTCGGTCCGCCGGGCCCTTGCGCCCCGGATCGGTCCGGGTCATCAGGGCCCCGCGTTCCGGGCCCCGGGCGCGGATCCACCCGGCGAGGGCCTCCGCCGCCGGGGCGTTGATCGTCAACCAGCTCCGCTCTTGCTTGCCCTTGCCGACGACGGCGAGCCGCCGCTTCTCCAGGTCGCAATCGGCGACGTCGAGCCGGAGCAGCTCGACGGCCCGCAAGCCCCGGTCGTGCAGGCAACGGACCATCGCCAGGTCGCGGAGCGCCCGGGGCGAGCCGCCGGCCGCCTCGCGCTGGGCCGCCGCCAGGATCGCCCGCCAGCCTTCGAGGCCGGGCCAGGTGGTGTCGCGGTAGGCCTCGGAGCGGAGCAGCTCGACGTCGAGCCCCCAATCCACCAGGCCGAGCCGCCGCGCGACCCGGACGGCGCCCACCCGGATCCAGTTCTTGCGGAAGGCGAAGGGGCTGGAACGGAGGTAGCCTTGCGACACCGCGTAATTGCAGGCGATCTTGACCTTCACCAGCAGCGACCGGACCGAATAGGGGCTCATCTCCGGGGGCCGGGTCGCGACCAGCCGGGCGACCAGGGCGGGCGTCAGGCCGGCCGTGGTGGCGTCGGGCCCCAGCAGCTTGGCCAGCTCGCCGAGCATGGTCCGGATGCCGGAGGCGGTCGCCTTGGCGC